>ERZ1048872.42-NODE-42-length-147056-cov-13.964211_pt1 | contig 147056 bp, 144 predicted proteins | sample MGYA00383100_ERZ1048872 | MGnify/ENA primary metagenome ERZ1048872 (study PRJEB29581, sample SAMEA5548370) | metagenome | biome: marine; feature: coastal; material: water | depth 50 m | study: Short-term variability in the microbial, nano- and picoplankton...
AAAGATACATTAAGATATCAAACATCACTAACCCCTTATATCGATGAGAATTATTTAAGGTAATCTAAGATAACCTCCTGGTACTGCTGCTACCAGACCACTAAGTTCTAACATTATTAACCGAGTTAACACTTCCTCTATAGGGAGTTCACTACGGGAAACTACTTTATCAACAGGAGTAATTTCAAATCCCACACTAGCCAACAATGCTTCATTGCACAAGTCATTATTTAAGTTTTTTACCGCTTTTATTGTTGGCCTCTTTGCAAGTAGTTGTTGTTCATGATTTAAGTGTAGCTCACTCTTTTCATCAATGCTTAGCTCTTCTATTATATCGGCCGCACTCTCTACAAGTTTAGCGCCTTGTTTGATTAGCCAGTGACAGCCTTTTGTCAACGGGTTATTAATTCCTCCTGGAACAGAAAAAACTTCTCTATTTTGTTCTAAAGCACAACGAGCAGTAATGAGTGAACCGCTTTTAAGTGCAGCCTCTACCACGAGTACTCCTTTACTTAGACCGCTAATAATGCGATTTCGTTTCGGAAAATGTCCAGATTTTGGTGAGGTTCCTGGTAAAAACTCACTGACAATAGCGCCTTGCTTAGCCTCTATTTGTTTAGCGAGTAATTTATGCCTTGCTGGGTAAACTTTATCTAGTCCTGTGGCCACCACTGCTATGGTGCCTTTTACCGTAGTTAAAGTGCCTTTATGAGCTGCAGCATCTATACCTAGCGCCAAGCCACTGGTAATAACCAAACCTTGCTCAGCCAATTGTTGCGCTATATCAAAAGCAGCTTCTCGACCATTAACACTAGCCGCACGGCTACCCACAATAGCAATTTGCATATTATTTAATAGTTGTGCATTGCCTTTAACAAACAGCACTAAGGGTGGATCATAAATTTGCTTTAATTGCTGAGGATATAGCTCATCATCATAAGTGATTATTTTACTACCACAAGCCTCACTGTCCTTAATGATATCGTCAATAAAAGGCCAGTCTGGTTGATGAAATGCTGCTAATTGTTTAGTCGTTAAATTATTTGCCGAGGTTAGAACAGTTGGATTTTTTTGCGACAAAGAAAAAAGCGCCATTAACCCATAAGAGTCAATCAGCGCTAATTTTTTATGGATGGCCAACCTAGGAATAAGTTTCAAGGCTAACCAGTAATGAATGGTGCTTTTTTCCATCTACCCTCCCTTCGCCCTTTCTACGAACTCAGGGCAAGCTGCTCATTTCCATATGTTTACTTTTCTCTTGATCTTTATTTGCCTTGACGACAAGACAAATAAAGGAGTTTTCAAAAGACGTTATTCTGGAGCTGTAACTACATCCTGCAATCGTGCAGGTTTTTCTGTGCGCAATATCAACGCCATACTTGCTTCTTGATATACTTTAAACACCATTAGCTCCCCTAGAGATTCTTCTGGCATTTTATAATCAGAACCATTTGTTGCTAATATGCGATCCCAACGTGGTGCTTCTTGGGTATAGTTAGGGCCAGAGCTTGTTTCAACTACCCCTGGGCTCAAACGTTTTATTGCCATAACATCACCAACAGCAACCTGATGTTCAAGGCCACGATTAATCATCACTACTTCTAATTTACCAAATTCACGACCATCGCTTGCAGCTTTAACAATAGTGCCTCGAAACGCTTTATCAACAGCCTTCATGGCAAAAATAGACGGAAACATCTGACCTTCGTGTACAGGCACCACATAGTCACCCGAACGAATTTCACGCTTAGCAGTACTAACTTTTAACGTTGCAGGCTCTCTTTCGGCCATATTCCCTGTAAGCAACGCTTGTGCGGTGGCAACTAAATCAACATAAAAACCTAAAGACTCCTGTGTTTCAGGATCAATTATTTCTTCGCCCTTGTTATAAATAGCATAAGTTTTAGCTAAATCTAGATCTTTATTAACATAAACCTTAAAGCCTGTAATGCTAGAGCGATAACCTTCATCACTACCGATAACATAAGGGAGTTTTTCAAGCTGCTCTGCACTGAACAAATGGTCATATTTAATAAATGGCGCAATAACTTCTAATGGCAATAACCTTATGGCGGAATCATTTTTATCTTGCTGACGAATTTTAGGCGACCATTTATAGCTAGGTTTCACTTTAACTGGCTCAACTACCAGCATAGGTTCACCTTGTTCATCAAACACTAGCGTTAAAACATCGCCAGGATAAATCAAATGTGGGTTATTAATTTCAGGATTTAAACGCCACAACTTAGGCCACAACCAAGGCTGCTCTAGGAAAATAGCCGAGATATCCCAAAGAGTATCTCCTTTTTCTACCACATAAGTTTTAGGGGCATCATCATTAATTTTCAGTTGATCGGCCAATGAAATTAAGGAGCATGCAAATAAGGAAAGTGTTAATAGTATTTTTTTTAACATGTAGCTAGTTCCTTTATTATGGTTTTTCATGCTTTTATAGAAATGCTGTATTATTAGTTGCTATAATAATAAACATAACACTCTAAAAGAATTATCGCTAATTCTTTTATCAAACACTTGTAAGATTATGACTATTTTAACTGTATTACGTTTTCCAGATCCTCGTTTAAAAACAAAGGCTAGCCCAGTAGCTAATATTACTGAAGCAACCTCTACTATCATAGACGATATGCTAGCAACCATGTATGAAGAAAAAGGGGTCGGCTTAGCCGCGACTCAAGTTGATATCCACCAGCGTATTGTTGTAATGGATGTTTCTGAAAATGGCGACCAACCTATCGTGCTCATCAACCCCGAAATCATTACCAAAAGTGAAAAAACGTTAATTAATGAGGAAGGTTGTTTATCCGTACCCGGTATTTATGCCAAGGTAGATCGTCACACGAGTTGCACAGTAAAAGCCTTAGATAGACACGGCAAAGAATTTATCCTAGATGGTGAAGAATTACTCAGCATTTGCATTCAACACGAACTTGATCACTTAAATGGTATTTTATTTGTTGACTACTTGTCACCACTTAAACGTCAGCGCATCAAAGCTAAGCTCGAAAAAGAAGCGCGTTTAGCTAATACTTAGATAGAGCTAACGTTTAATACTCATTTGTAGGATAACTCTTTTGTCAAAACCATTAAATATCATCTTTGCAGGCACACCCGATTTTGCCGCCCAGCATTTAGCTGCACTACTAAATAGTGAACACAATATTGTTGCCGTTTATTGCCCACCAGATAAACCAGCTGGGCGTGGTAAAAAACTAACCGCTTGCGCTACTAAGTTACTAGCCCTTGAGCACAATTTAGCTGTTGAACAACCCGTTAACTTTAAAGAGGTAAAGGATCAACAACAGTTAGCACAATACAATGCCGATGTGATGGTGGTGGTTGCTTATGGTTTACTTTTACCAGAAGTAATATTAAATGTACCTCGTTTAGGATGTATCAATGTCCACGGGTCACTGTTACCAAAGTGGCGCGGTGCTGCACCTATTCAACGCTCACTAGAAGCAGGCGATGAAAAAACAGGTGTTACCATTATGCAAATGGATAAAGGGTTAGATACCGGTGATATGATATTAGCCGCTGAATGCGCCATTGAAGAGACTGATACTAGCGCCAGCCTTTATGAAAAACTTGCTCAACTTGGCCCGAAAGCCTTAGTTGATACTTTGGCATTAATGGCAACAAATAATCATAACGCCGTCAGCCAAAATAATGATTTAGCCACTTACGCGCATAAGCTAGATAAAGTAGAAGCTGAATTAGACTGGCAGTTAGCGGCTAGTGATTTGGATAAAAAAATTCGCGCTTACATTCCTTGGCCAGTGGCACAGTTCACTTTTACAGAGAGCAATGCCGAAAATATTGAACAAACAAAACAGCATAGAATTCGCGTTTGGCAAGCATCAATACAAGCAATAGCAACCAATAAAACGGTTGGAACTATTCTTTCTGTTGATAAAGATGGCATTGTGGTTGCCACAGGCACTGGCGCTATTTGCTTAGAAGCTTTGCAATTACCAAATAAAAAGGCATTGCCTGTACAGGATATCTTAAATGGCCGTGCTAACTGGTTTAAAGTAGGCGCTAACATTAATGGTTTAATAAATTAGATGACAGCTCAAACACCTCAACTCAATAAGCAAAAATCCTCCAACATTCGTGCGCTTGCAGCTAAGTGCTGCTACAGCGTGATAGATCAAGGGCGCAGCTTAGGTGATGAACTACCCAAACAACAAGATAAAGTTGCGGTAAAAGATAAAGGCTTACTACAAGAGATTTGTTATGGCGTATTACGATATTTGCCAGAGTTAGAAAATGATGTGCGTGCTTTAATGCAAAAACCGTTAACGGGAAAACAACGGGTATTTCATTTTTTATTACTGGTTGGCGTATACCAAATCAGGTATATGCGTATTCCTGATCATGCCGCGATAAATGAGACGGTTGCTGCGACAAGCACTTTGAAGAATCGCCATATGAAAGCTTTACTCAATGGCGTGTTACGAAATTTTATCCGTGCCCGAGATGCTGTGCCAACAAGTAACTCACAAAAACCACTTTCTGATTCAATAAAGTATAACCACCCTAGTTGGTTCATTAAAAAAGTTCAACAAAGCTATCCTGCACAGTGGCAACAAATACTGAATGAAAATCAGCAAAAGCCACCCATGTGGTTAAGAGCAAATCAACAGCATCACACCAACGTTGATTACCAAAAACTATTAACCTCGGCAGAGATATCAATTCATAGCATTGAGCCTTTAAGCCAAGCGATAGAATTAACTCGTCCTACGGACGTCACTAAGTTACCAGGCTTTGAAAAAGGCTGGGTATCTGTACAAGATGGTGCTGCCCAACAAGCCGCTCGATTATTAGATTGCCAAAGTGGCGATTTTGTTCTTGACTGCTGCGCCGCCCCCGGCGGAAAAACCTGTCATATATTAGAGCAAACCCCTGATATTTCTTCAATGACCGCTATTGATGTTGAAGCGAGTCGTTTAGTACGCGTAGAAGAAAATCTTACCCGCTTAGGGCTAACCGCCAACGTTATTGCCGCTGATGCCGCTGACTCTAAATCATGGTGGCAAGGACAACAATTTGATCGCATTTTATTAGATGCTCCCTGCTCTGGCACAGGCGTTATTCGCCGTCACCCCGACATAAAGTGGCTACGAAAAGCCAGTGATATTGATGCCTTGGTAATACTACAACAGCAAATTTTAAAAGAAATATGGTCTTTGCTTAAACCCGGTGGTACTTTACTTTATGCAACCTGTAGCATTTTACCGCAAGAAAACAGTGAGCAAATAAAAAACTTTATTGAAGACAATACCGATGCAAAGTTACTTACTATAAATAGTGCAGAAGTTGAAAATAAAAATGTTGTCGGTTGGCAATTATTACCCGGCGAGAAAAATATGGATGGTTTTTATTACGCTAAGCTGTTAAAAATAAAGGCATAGAGAACTATAACCCCTCGAATAAGTTTACATGAGGGTGATCTACATTAGTGAGAACAAAAATAACAAATGAAAATTATCATAGTCGGTGCAGGCCAAGTGGGTGGCACTTTAGCGGAAAACCTTGTTGGTGAGAATAACGATATATCTGTTGTTGATATTGACGGAGAAAAGCTGCGTGAGCTGCAAGATAAGATGGACCTGCAAGTTGTTACGGGTCAAGGCTGCCACCCTGATGTATTGAAAAATGCTGGTGCTGAAGATGCTGACATGATTATTGCTGTGACTTCTGATGATGCCACCAACATGATCACCTGCCAAGTTTGCTCTTCATTATTTAATACTCATAAAAAAATTGCTCGTATTCGTTCCAACCAAGTATTGAAATATTCACAGCAATTATTTCATAAAAACCATATACCTGTTGACCACGTTATTGCCCCTGAAGATTTAGTTACTCGAGATATTGCTCGTTTAATTGACTACCCTGGTGCATTACAAGTATTAGAGTTTGCTCAAGGAAAAGTAAGCCTAGTCGCAGTAAAAGCATATTATGGTGGTTTATTGGTAGGACATGCACTATCAACCTTAAGAGATCATATCCCCAATGTTGATACTCGTGTTGCGGCAATCTATCGAAATGGTAAGCCTATTCGTCCACTTGGCACAACAGTGATTGAAGCTGACGATGAAGTGTTTTTTATTGCTGCGAGTATTCACATACGTGCGGTAATGAATGAACTGCAAAAGCTTGAACCCGCTTATAAACGCATTATGATAATTGGCGGCGGTAATATAGGTGCTGGGCTTGCCCGTATTCTAGAGGAAGATCATCAAGTAAAATTAATTGAACGTTCAGCGGAGCGCGCTGCACAACTGACCTCTGAGTTAAACAACACGATAGTTTTTAATGGCGACTCTTCTGATATTGAGCTATTAACAGAAGAAAATATTGAACAATTTGATGTCTTTATCGCTGTCACTAATGATGATGAAGCCAACATCATGTCTTCATTGCTCGCTAAAAAGCTCGGTGTACGCAAAACCATGGTACTTATTCAGCGTGACGCTTATATTGAATTGGTGCACGGTGGCGCTATCGATATTGCCATTTCACCGCAGCAAGCAACCATTTCAGCACTACTTACCCACGTTAGACGTGGCACAATAGATAATGTGTATAGTTTACGTGGTGGTGCTGCAGAAGCTATTGAAATTGTTGCTAAAGGCGATGAAAAATCATCAAAAGTAGTTGGTAGAGCCATCAAAGATATTAAGCTGCCACCAGGTACTACTATTGGCGCTATTGTTCGAGGTTCAGAAGTGTTAATAGCGCACTCTACTACCTTAATTGTAGAAGAAGATCACGTTATTCTATTCTTGGTCAATAAACGTTATATTTGTAACGTAGAGAAGTTATTCCAAGTAAGCGCTATTTACTTCTAGTTTGGAATAGCCCGTTTATGTGCGCCAAAATGCCGGGGTAAATAGTACTAGCAAGGTGAATATTTCTAAACGACCAAAAAGCATTGCCATGATAAGTACCCATTTACTGGTATCACCAATGGCAGAAAAATTCGCTGTAACTTCACCCAGTCCAGGCCCTAAATTATTGATACATGCAGCAACGGCAGTAAAAGCGGTGATATCATCCATACCTGTTGCTAATAATAACAACATACAAATAACAAAAACCGCTGCATAAGCCGAGAAAAATCCCCAAACAGCTTCAACGACACGATCGGGCAATACTTTCTTACCCATTTTAATTCGAAACACCGCTTTAGGATGAACAAGTTTATTTAACTCTCGCAACCCTTGTAAATATAGCAATAACACCCGCACTACTTTCATACCACCACCAGTACTGCCAGCACAGCCACCTATAAAACTTGAAAAGATTAACAAGACGGGCAGCAGCGTTGGCCAGTCAGCAAAAGAGGCAGTGGTAAAACCTGCGGTGGTGCTGATAGAGACGGATTGAAACAATGCCTGATCAAGTGCTTGGTTTGCATCTTGATATGTACCTGAGCTCACCAAAACAGTAAAACAAATTAAGGTCAATACCACCTGAATGGCGATAAAAACTTTAAATTCAGGATCATAAAAATAATTCTTTAGCGACTTACTTTGCACTATCGCATAGTGCAAAGCAAAGTTAACACCGGCAATCACTAAGAAAAACACACAGACAAGGTTGATGGTTGGACTATTAAAATAAGCCATACTAGCATCATGGGTTGAGAAGCCACCAATGGCAACAGTTGAGAATGAATGACAAATGGCATCAAAAACTGACATTCCGGCTAGCCAATAGCCAACAGCACAAGCGATAGTTAGTGATAAGTAGATGTACCACAGGTGTTTAGCCGTATCAGCGATACGTGGTGTCATTTTTGAATCTTTCACCGGCCCTGGAGTTTCAGCACGATATAACTGCATACCACCAATACCTAACATAGGTAGTACGGCTACCGCTAAAACGATAATCCCCATACCGCCTAACCACTGCAATTGCTGCCGATACCAGAGTACGGCATGAGGTAAGCCTTCGATATGGTTTAAAATAGTTGCGCCTGTTGTGGTTAAGCCAGAAAATGACTCAAAGAAAGCATCTGTAATAGTGAAATTGGGTTGTTCCAATAAAATAAATGGGATAGCAGAGAAGCTGGCCAAAACAAGCCAAAAAAGCACAACAATCAAAAAGCCTTCTCTAGCTCTTAAGTCTGTTTTTTCAAAACGGTTAGGATACCAAGCAAGGAAACCAGTAAATATACACCAAAGAAAAGCCATTAAAAATGGTACACCACCGCCATCTCGGTAAACCATAGAAACCAAGGCAGGCGGCAACATGGTGACACTAAGTAATGCAACCAACAAACCAAGAATTCTTATTATATTTTTATATTGCACGTTTTATTATTATGTCTGGTTGAGTTTATTGTATCTATTCTTTATTCATGATGAGCATATTTTTCTTAAAAGCTCAGAGCAATAGGAAAAAAGACGAAGCAAAGCAACGGATCAGTTTTCTAAAGATTTTAACCTTAATTTCCCTGCCGACAATGTTTGCAACCTTTGTTCAACCAAAGTCAAATCAGTCAGAGGTATCAAAAAACTAAAGAGTACTTGCTGCAAGTACTCTTGTTCAACAACCTGCCCTTCAACCTGATTAATTATATGTAACACATCATCAACTTGGCTATATTGACATGCTAAAGTTTTCGCCGCCATAGCTATTTTAGTTTTTGACTGTAAAAACACTAATGCTTGGCGAACACTATCACCATAAGCGCGTTGTAAACCGCCGGTACCCAACTTAGTACCACCAAAATATCGCACAACTATGGCGCAAACGTGTCCTACACCGCCACCTTGCAACACGGCTAACATAAGTTTTCCTGCGGTACCGCTTGGCTCACCATCATCTGAATAACCATAGCCCAGACTATCATTTGCTGCTTTAGTTAAAAAAGCGTAGCAATGATGGCTTGCTTGTGGGTGTTCTATTTGTAGTTGTTTTACATATCCTTTTGCTTCATCAATACTCGCACAAGGATAGAGATAACAAATAAAGCGACTGCGATTAACGATAGTTTCGTGTTCAACCTGATTAACCGCAATTTGATAAGGTTTAGTCATTAGTTAACTTGCTGCATCAATGCCGGCTTATAAGCCCACATCACGGGTCATATTTTCATTGTGAGATTGATGAACAATAATATTATCTTCAATACGAATCCCACCAAAAGCCAGCATTTCATCGACTTTTTGCCAGTTAACTTGCTCACTATGCTTCGATTCTTTCAAATCTTTTAATAAAGAATCAATAAAATATAACCCTGGCTCTATGGTAAATACCTGTCCGGCTTCAATAACCCTTGAGGTACGCAAAAAAGGATGACTTTCTGGGGCGTTAATATGTGTGCCTCGCTCATCTGCCATAAACCCCCCTATATCATGCACTTGTAAACCAAGATGATGACCTAAGCCATGAGGGAAAAAGGTACTAACAATGCCAGATTCAACCGCAGTATCTGCGCTAACAGTAATAAAATCAAACTCAGCCAAGACCTGTGCTATTTCCCTATAAGTAGCGATGTGTAAATCCACATAACTGACTCCGGGTTTCAAACCATTAACAGCATTGAGCATCAGTTGATCCATACGTGTAATCAAGTCAGCAAACTTATCTTGTTTAAAAGCATATGTGCGAGTGATGTCGGCCGCATAACCGTTAAAGTTTGCCCCAGCATCAATTAAAAAAGATTGATGGGCTTGCGGAATCTCTTTATCCGAAGTCATATAGTGCAAAATTGAGCAATTTTTATTTAACGCAACAATGTTGCCATATGGGGTGTCATTGCAGGTGTAGCCTATTGCCTTCAAGTAAGCATTTTGAATATCGAACTCGCTATCACCATTAAAAAAAGCATCTTTTGCAGCCCTGTGCGCTTTAACAGCTAAAACATTTGACTGGCGCAAGCACACTTGTTCATAGCTTGTTTTATAAGCACGATGGTAATGAAAGTAATTAAGTAAGGGTTCAGGATTGATCACCTCAAAACCTAGCGCTTTTGCTACTTCAATATGGCTACCAATATAGGCGAAATCTTCTTTATCATAAGGGAGTAGTTTATCGACATCGCTGGCCTGGGTAAGAATTTTTATAGTAAAAAACTCCCCCCAATAACTTTCAGATAACGGTGTTACCTTATGCCAAAAATCGACAGGCTGATAATAAATCAGTGTCGGTTTATCTTCACCATTAACGATAAGCCAGCAATTGGGTATATCCAATAAAGGTATCCAGTGTTTAAAATGAGGGTTCACTCTAAACGGGTAGGTATTATCATCAAGAAAAGCTTTAATTTCCTGCCCCGAGTGTATAACCACACCTTCAAAATTCTCTCTCACTAATGCTTGCTTAGTTCGCTGTTGGAGTTGGGCAATATGTACAGGATATTCTAATTCAAGTTGGTTAGTTAAAGTGTTCATAAGCGCTTCTCTTGATTTTTCTGCTATCATAACATATCCCTTTATTTACTTACCATGCAGCCTTTAATTCCATAACTCTACTTCGTTCAGCTTTTTTTACAAATATACCGTTTTCCTTGATGAGACTAAGGTAAATTAATCACCAATATTCATATTTATAACCTGTTCAAAAACACGACTCACCTGCCCCGGCTTATGTTGATAAATCTCCTGATAAGCTAAAACACTTTTTACGTAATTTCTGGTTTCTTTAAAAGGAATAGTTTCTATCCAGATATCTGCTGGCATTAATTCAATGTCCTTAAGCCAGCGCTTTACTCGATATGGCCCAGCATTATAAGCAGCCGTAGCCAGCACTTGATTACCTTGGTTTTTATCTAATAAAATTTTAAGATACTGTGTGCCCAAAGCGATATTATTATTAGCATCAAGTAGATAACTTCGACTCATTTTGCCTTGTTTTAAGTTTTTGGCTGTATTTGGCATTAATTGCATCAACCCTTTAGCGCCAGCTGGTGAATGGGCATCGGTCATAAATGAGCTTTCTCTACGTGCAATAGCAAAAGCCCAAGCAGGCTCTATTTGCTGATCATGTGCATTGATATTAATTTCTTTGTTGAAAGCTTTAGGGAACCGTAAGCCAACATCATCTAGATAGCCTGCACTTGCCAAAGTGAAAATAGTTCGGTCGAACCATTTATTTTCATTTGCCACTTTAGCAACGATTAATTGCTCACGGGTATTTAACTGGCTGACTAAATAGTTCCACTCTGATCTGGCTTTTACATACCTGCCCAAATGATAAAATTCAAACGCTCTTTTGGCGGCAGGGTTATTAATAACGTTGCGTTTTTCAGCCAAAGAAAAAGATAACGGCTTATCTTGCATACTCACAGGCGTTTGAAGATAGCTTGCAGCTAGAAAACCATAATAATGACGTTCATTCGCCAGTTGCTCCAGCAAATACTCACCTCGCTGTTTTGCATCCGTTGCAATAAGTGCACGTGCATACCAGTACTTCCACTGTAATTCATTTTTATGCTTCACTGGCAACTCTTTTAATTCAACAATTAACCGCTGCCAATCTTGTTTTTTTAACGCTTGTGACAATCGCCATTGCAGCATACTTTTGCTTAAAGATGTTAATTCAAGTTTGTCTAACCAAACACGTGCTTGGCGATGATTTTTTGCCACCAAGGCAACGGCAAACTTTTCAGTGATTTGAGTTTTCTGAGCCGTGGTAAAGGTAAGTTTTTGTTGTGCTTTTTTATAACTTTTCATTGCGGAGTCTGGGTGGCGCCAAATAAGCCGCTTTAAGCCGTAGGTTAAAATTTGCGTTTCTCTAACAGAGTTATTAGGAAAGTATTTTAGCTTACTCACCAGCGAGGGATCTCTGCGTACCTGGTGCCAAAGACTCGCTAGATATTGCTGTTCCTTGGGCAGCAATTTAGTTAGGTAAGGGATAAGTGTATGTTTGCCGCCATCTGCTGCTAGCCCAACACGTTGCCAAATCACATCATTAGTTCGATAACCTGCAAGTTGCCACTGCTTAAATAAAGGATCACAAACTTTATTCTGTGACTTACCTACCACCCATAATTTGGTCACTTGTGGAAAAACCACACTTTCAGGCAAGCCCGAACTCAATTGAAAGTTCAAGTATTGACAGTTAAGCTCGGCGTTACTGGTTGGCTGATAAAACTTTAAAAATAATTGGGTCTTCTTTTTTCTAGCTAAAAACTGTAACCACGCTTTTCGCAATGGCCAATCAAGGGGGGAGCCTTTGTATTTTGTCAGAAACTGAGCTATCTCCCCTGCTGATGATAAGCGAATATTAGCGAGTAATTTCTGCTGATCTAAATAAGGCTGTAGAGGATAATAATGAAGTTGATTATATAGGGTTTGATATTGCGCTGAATGGCTTTTGGCCACAAGCTTTTCTGCTTTTAAAAAGCGTTGTTGCTGAACTTTATCAACGCGTAAGTGTAACGGTTCATTCGCAGCTAGGATCATACTATAGGCACAAGCTATAACTAACCAGCTAATTTTTATTAGTCTATTTACATCCATTGCTTTTAATTTTTCTACTCTTTCATATGTTCCAGTATAGATCACTGCAAGATTAATTATTTGAACTACTCTGAATTAATTTTCAGATAAAGTACAATATAAAGCTAAACTATTTCAACATGTCTAGGTGTAGGCCAAGATTTCATTTTCACTGATTAGAATGTTTCATTTATGACAAGTACTATTTTTCAAACTGCAGACCACTTTTTAGATGCTATTGGCTTACGCTGCCCTGAGCCGGTAATGATGGTTAGACTGAATATACGAAAAATAGCCAGCGGCGAAACGCTATTAGTTAAATGTGATGACCCCTCGACTACTCGTGACATTCCAAGTTTTTGTCGTTTTATGGAACACGAGCTAGTTGCCAAACAAGTAGTAGAAAAGCCATATTTATATGTGATTAAAAAAGCTTGAGATATTATGACTCAAGCCGTTCCTAGTTACGCTGATAACTCTACCTTTTTAAGCATAATGAATAATTCGTCCTTTAATTTTAAGCGTTGTTTTTTCCTTTGCTCTATATATTCATCGCTGGTATTTTCTACTCCTTGCTCAATACGTGCAACCTCCTAATTTACTTGGTGATAATCTTTAAACAAGCGGGCAAAGTGATTGTCATTCATTTTAAGGTGATGTATTTCTTTGTTAAATTCTGGAAATTCGTGATGAAGATCGTGTTTTTCTAAGATCATTTTTTTCTCCTAATTATACAAATATTTTTCTTAAACCCTAACTAGTACTCTACGCCTATATTCATCTCGATAATTGATCTAGCACAAGGCTACTATCTTTTTTCCTCTTCCCTAATTACGTGATATTTACCATGTTCAGTTGTAAGTAGATATGTTTGTCTGGAACTTTCCCATCACTCATAACTCTATAATTAAGTTGTTTACATTATGGAGTTATTTTTATGAATTTTTTCAAGCAAACTTGGAAAAACAATCAACAATTTATTATTTTCCTTTTATTGATGTCAGTATTTAGAAGCGCCTTTGCTGACTGGTATACAGTGCCCACGGGGTCGATGCAGCCTACCATTAAAGAAGGTGATCGGATAGTAGTAAATAAAATGGCTTACGATATAAAGTTGCCTTTTAGTCAAATATCACTACTAACCACTGGCGAACCACAACGTGGGGAAATAGTGGTCTTTGAATCTCAAACGGCTAAAAATAGGCTGATCAAGCGGGTTATCGGTCTACCTGGAGATGTTATTGAAATGAGCAATGAGCGGCTATTTATTAATGGAAAGGCACTAAACTATCAATTATCTCAACAACACGCTCAGCAGGTTTTTGCCATTGAAACTTTAGGCACTATTAAGCACTCCATTCGAATTGATCAAAGCCAGAGTAACCAGCTCAGTAGTTTTGATGCGGTTACTGTGCCTGAAAATAGTTACCTTGTTTTAGGTGATAACCGCCGCAATAGTGCTGACTCACGTGTTTACGGCTTTGTACCTCGTCATGAGTTAAAGGGTAAAGCGACCAGCATAGCCTTCTCGCTAAATTATGAAAATCACCACCTGCCAAGAACTAATCGTTTTTTTGAAGATATTTATGAGCTTTGATTGCTAAGCAAAAATTTTAGGCACAAAAAAAGGGCATATCCACTATGCCCTCTTCCATTTCTAAATAAGCATTATTTATTATTGCAGAACCGATATATCCGCAATAGCCAAAAAGCTATTTCGAATTTCGTTTAACAAAGTTAAACGATTAATTTTTATCGCTTCATCATCACTCATTACCATAACACTATCAAAAAAGGTATCAATAGGTGTTTTAAGTTGGGCTAACTCTGTCAAAGCCGCTTGATAGTTTTTATCTACCATTAACGGTGCTACTTTTAAAGTTACAGCACTAAATATGGTTGCTAAATCCTGCTCAGCTTCTTCAGTGGCTAATTCAGCTTTAAAGCCATCATAGAGTTGGCCATCAAACTTAGCTAAGATATTGCCTACACGCTTATTAGCAGCTGCTAAGGTTTCAGCCTCAGGCAAATTACCAAAAAAGCTTACCGCTTTAATGCGCTTGTCAAAATCTAATGGTGCGCTTGGTTTTTTCGCCAGCACCGCCTGAATAACATCAACCGCAATACCCTGCTCTTGGTAGAATGCACGAAAACGCCCCATAACAAAATCAACTACGTTTACAGCCGTATTTTCATTGGTTAACTTATCGCCAAACAAAGCAATGCTTTCGTTAATAAGTGTTTCAAGGTCTAAATCCAACTGCTTTTCAATGATAATACGTATGACACCAATTGCTGCTCTTCGTAATGCAAATGGATCTTTATCACCTTTAGGTGGCTGATTAATGCCAAAGATACCTACTAAAGTGTCTATTTTGTCGCTAATAGCAACAGCACAACCAATATTAGCTTCAGGTAAGGTATCACCAGCATAGCGGGGACGGTATTGATCTTCTAACGCCTGTGCTATTGAAGCACTTTCACCATCATTCAAAGCATAATATTTGCCCATAGTGCCCTGCACTTGCGGAAACTCTAAGACCATATCTGACATTAAATCTGTTTTGCTTAATAGGCCAGCACGGTATGCATCATCACTATTTTCGCCTAACTGATTGGCAATAATCTTGCTCAAATCAGCAATACGCTCTGATTTTGCCTTTAAAGTGCCTAATTGTTTTTGGAACAACACAGACTCTAACGTTGACAACCTTGATTCAAGCGTTTGTTTTTGATCGGTTTTAAAGAAAAACTCTGCATCAGCTAAACGTGGACGAATTACCTTTTCATTACCAAAAATGACTTCTCTCGGATCTTTTGATTCAATATTGGCAACAAAAATAAATTTATTAACTAACTCACCATTATCATTGTTAACAGGAAAGTATTTTTGGTGGTCTTTCATTGAATAAATTAACGGTTCAGCTGGCACGTTAAGAAAATCTTCATCAAAAGTGCCCACTAAAGTTACTGGCCACTCAACTAAAGAGGTTACTTCTTCAAGTAAATCTTCATCAATTAACGCAACCGCTGAAATGTCAGCTGCCACTTGTTTAATTTGAGCAACAATTTTCTCTTGGCGGGCTTGATAATCGACTTCAACAAAAGCCTTCGCTAATTCTGCTTGGTAATCATTTGCATGATTAAGGGTAACTAGTCCTTGATGATGGAAGCGATGACCTTGCACTAGATTACCTGAGTTAACACCCAACGCTGAGCCAGCAATAACTTGCTCACCGTATAACATGGTTAATGTGTGTACAGGACGAATAAACTGAATGCGCTCAGCCCCCCAACGCATCGGCTTGGCAATAGGCAATTTATTTATTGCTGTAGTTACAATATCAGGTACTAATTCACTAATAGTTTTACCAACCACAGTCGCCCTATGTAGTAACCACTCACCTTTTGGGGTAGTTAAGCGTTCTGCTTGCTCAACGGTAATACCATTAGAGCGTGCCCAACCCATTGCCGCTTTACTTGCTTGACCTTGCTCGTCAAAAGCCACATTTAGTGCTGGACCACGCTTTTCAACAACTTTATCTTGTTGTTTAGCCACAAGATCAAGTACTTGTACAGCTAATCGGCGTGGTGTAGCAAACCATTTAATGTCAGAGTATGCTAAATCGTTAGCATCAATTTGACCTTTAATGCCGTCATAAAAGGCTGTTGCTAATGTTTTTAGCGATTTAGGCGGTAATTCTTCCGTGCCTAATTCAATAAGGAGAGTTTCAGTCGTCATTATTTTTCTCCTTTAGTTGCAAGTTCTTTATTTACTTGGTCTTTACACAACGGGAAGCCTAGCTCTTCACGTTTTGTGTAATATGCTTCTGCACAGGCCTTTGATAAAGTACGCACACGTAAAATATAACGCTGGCGCTCAGTTACTGAAATGGCATGGCGAGCATCAAGTAGATTGAACGCGTGTGACGCTTTCATAACTTGCTCGTATGCGGGTAATGGTAAATTTGCTTCAATAAGTTTCTGACTATCTTTCTCACACTGATCAAACTGCTTAAATAGCGCATCTACATCTGCATGCTCAAAGTTATAAGTGGATTGCTCAACTTCATTTTGGTGGAAAACATCACCATAATATACTGTACCCATCGGACCATCTATCCAAACAAGATCGTAAATGCTATCAACATTTTGAATATACATGGCTAGACGCTCTAAACCATAAGTAATCTCACCTGTTACTGGCGTACACTCTAACCCACCTACCTGCTGGAAATAAGTAAACTGTGTTATTTCCATACCGTTAAGCCAAATTTCCCAACCTAAGCCCCAAGCACCCAGCGTTGGAGATTCCCAGTTGTCTTCAACAAAACGTATATCATGTACAAGTGGATCAATACCTAACTCTTTCAATGAGTTAAGGTATAAATCCTGAATATTTTTAGGTGAAGGCTTTAACATAACTTGAAACTGATAGTAATGCTGTAAGCGATTAGGGTTTTCACCATAGCGACCATCTGTTGGACGTCTGCATGGTTGAACATAGGCGCTACTAATGGGTTCAGGACCAATAGAGCGTAAAAAGGTCATCGGGTGGAAAGTACCAGCCCCTACTTCTAGATCTAAGGGTTGTACTATGACACACCCTTGACGTGACCAATAATCTTGCAGTTGCAAGATAAGGCCTTGAAATGTTTTACAATTGAAACTAGTCATGGGTTTACAGTTCACTTTTAGTTTATGGTATTAACATGAATAATTAACATGTTGTTTTTAAAGTAAAAATGCTCGGTATTGATGACCGAGCATATAATTGTTTTTTAAACGGGAATTGAATAATATACGCTACATCCCGTCTACAACTTAAAAGTCTAAATTAGATACTTTTAAGGCGTTGTCTTCAATAAAGTTACGGCGTGGCTCTACATGGTCACCCATCAAGGTAGTAAATAACTGATCTGCTGCAATAGCATCTTCAATAGTTACTTTTAACATACGACGAGTTTCAGGATCCATAGTGGTTTCCCAAAGCTGCTCTGGGTTCATTTCACCTAACCCCTTATAGCGCTGAATATATTGACCGCGTTTTGACTCTGCCATTAACCAATTTAGTGCCTCTTCAAAACTCGTTACAGGTTTAATCTTTTCGCCACGCTTAACATAGGCACCGTCTTCCATTAAATCGTTAATAGCATCATTAAGAGATAAAATAGCAGCAAACTCATTTGATTGAATGAATTCGTAACCACAGTCATATTCTTTGTCAATACCATGCTGTCGCACATTAAAGCGTGGATGATAGATAGCACGCTCATGGTCGAGTTCAACTGATACCGTATAAATTGAGCCATTACCATCTTGATTATCAAGCTGAGTAATTAAGTTGTGGGCCCAAGCATCAACTTTATCTTTATCGGTAAAATCTTCCTTAGTGATGGCATTGCTATAAATCATTTTTTCTAGAATATCACTCGGGATCTGTCTAGAAATACGTTTAATAGTTTCCATGGTAGAGCGAAACTCATTCACTAACTGTTCAAGTGCTAATCCAGATATGGCAGGCGCACCTTCATTAACATAAATAGCGGCATTATCTAAAGCTAATGTAGTTAAGTATTCTGTTAGGCCATCATCATCTTTTATGTAGCGCTCCTGCTTACCTTTTTTAACTTTATATAACGGCGGTTGTGCAATAAAGATATGGCCACGTTCCATAATTTCTGGCATTTGACGATAAAAGAAAGTCAGTAATAAGGTACGGATATGCGAGCCATCGACATCAGCATCGGTCATGATGATAATGTTATGATAGCGCAGTTTTTCTGGATTATATTCATCACGGCCAATCCCACAACCTAACGCTGTAATTAAGGTACCTACTTCTTGTGATGAAATCATTTTATCAAAACGTGCTTTTTCTACGTTTAGAATCTTACCTTTTAATGGCAATATTGCTTGGTTTTTACGATTGCGCCCCTGCTTGGCTGAACCGCCAGCAGAGTCCCCTTCCACAATATATAACTCAGAGAGTGCCGGATCTTTTTCTTGGCAATCTGCCAACTTACCAGGCAAGCCCGCAATATCAAGCGCACCTTTACGACGCGTCATCTCGCGCGCTTTTCGAGCTGCTTCACGCGCTCGAGCTGCATCGACAATTTTCATGATAATCGTTCTAGCCACTGTCGGGTTTTCAAGTAGGTATTCACCTAATTTCTCACCCATAGCTTGCTCAACCGCAGTCTTAACTTCAGAAGAAACCAACTTATCTTTTGTTTGTGATGAGAACTTAGGATCAGGAACTTTAACTGAAATTACCGCAGTTAAACCTTCACGAGCATCATCACCTGTTGCACTGGTTTCTGAACTACCTTTCTTACTTTTATTTAGGCCTTCTTTAACCATGTAAGAATTTAATGTCCGCGTTAAGGCTGTTCTAAAACCACTTAAGTGAGTACCACCATCGCGTTGAGGAATGTTATTAGTAAAACAGTAGATACCCTCTTGGAAGCCATCATTCCACTGCATAGCTACCTCAACAACAATGCCATCTTCGCGCTCTAAATCAAAATAGAATATTTGTTCATTTACTGAGGTTTTATTTGTGTTCAAGTATTCAACAAATGCTTGAATGCCCCCCTCATAACAAAAGTATTCTTCTCTACCTTCTTCTCTTTCATCAATTAAACGTATTGATACACCAGAGTTTAAAAAAGATAATTCACGGATTCGTTTTACTAAAATATCGTAGTGAAACAAGGTATCTGAAAAGGTTTCTGCGCTAGGCCAAAAACGAACTTCTGTGCCTTTTTGATCTGTATCACCAACAACCGCCAATGGTTCTACGGGCTCACCCATATTATAAAATTGCTCATGCAATTTTCCATCTCGACGAATGGTTAGCTTTAATTTTTCACTCAAGGCATTTACAACCGAAATACCAACACCGTGAAGACCTCCAGAAACTTTATAACCAGAATCTTCACCACCAAACTTACCACCAGCATGTAACACTGTCATAATAACTTCAGCAGCAGACACCCCCTCTTCCGGATGAATTTCGGTAGGAATACCACGGCCGTCATCTTTAACAGATACAGAGCCATCCAAATGAATGGTCACTACAATATCATTACAATGGCCAGCTAATGCTTCATCGATAGAGTTATCTAAAACTTCAAAAACCATATGGTGTAAGCCTGTGCCATCATCTGTGTCACCGATATACATGCCTGGTCGTTTTCGTACTGCATCTAGTCCTTTTAGTACTTTAATACTGGACGAGTCATATTCGTTTTCTACTGTCATAGTTTTAGCCTATTCACTCTTATTACATCACTTATGATTTAAATATCAGAAGTATCTGGGTACAACTTTGTTGATGAAATCTCACCATGTTTCACGTGAAACACCTCATATTGTTCTGAGCAAACATGTTCAATAAAAGGATGTACCACACTATTTTCAATTGCCGTTATGATGACTTGGCAATCTAATAACTCAATTGCTGATGATAAAGCCTTGCGAGATGTTGAATCTAATTCCGCACCTATATCATCAATTAATAAAATTGGTTTTACTCGATTAACTTGTGCAATCAATTTAGCTTGAGCAAAAGTTAACGCCAATAAAAACAACTTTTGTTGCCCCCTAGAAAGTTGAGTTTCTAGGGGCTGCTTATCCAATAAAAACTTAACATCAAATTTATGAGCACCATAAAGGCTATAGCCAAAATTTATTTCACGTTCAATATTAGCAGATAAAATTTCTTCTAATAGCCTTTTTTGAGGCCAACCCTGTAAATACTGGACACTTACTCTTTCACTGATTGCAGGTAATAGCACTAACAACCATTTATCCAACTCTGCTGTCAATTGACCTACATAAAGTTTTCGCTCTTGGGCAACTTGCAGTGAAAGCTGGCAAAACTGTTCGGTCCAGTAGGCCAATGTGGTAATATCAGCTCCACTTCTTATGCAGGCATTTCTCTGCTTAAGCACCCTAGAAAAACGACGCCAGTGGTCAGAAAAATCATGTTTCACGTGAAACATACCTAAATCTGTAAAGCGTCTTCGCTCTTTGGGCCCACCAAAAAAAAGCTTAAAACTCTCGGGAGTTATAATCTGAATAGCAATATTCTTTGCTAACTCAGATAGACGACCATATCGTTTACCATCAATTTTTATATTAGTTATGCCTGTAGGTATCTCTCTACTTAACCCCAGCTGACTGCCTTTGCTGTCTTTAACACTGACAACAAACTTATCTTGGCCATAACAAACTAAGGTGTCAATTTTACTGGCTCTAAATGATTTACCATGACCAATAAAAAAAAGCGCCTCTAATAAGCTACTTTTTCCACTACCATTGTCACCAACAAAAAAATTTAACTTTGGATGAAAATCAATTGCTGTTGAACTCAAATTTCTAAAGCTTTGTGTTATTAAACGAGCAACTGTCATTGAGCAAGTGAATCCAATGTCATTATTTCTTACAGCTACAAAAAGTTATAAACGCATAGGCATAACAACATAAAGAGCTTCGCCTGACTCAGCTCCTTCTATGACAACACTTGAATTTGCATCGGCTAAAGTGAATTTAACCTGCTCGTCCTTGATGGCGTTTAGTACATCGAGTACATAACTAACGTTAAAGCCAATTTCTAATTCCTCATAAGGAAAGTCAATTTCTAACTCTTCTTCAGCTTGTTCTTGTTCAGGATTGTTAGCGGTAATTTTTAAAAGTGAATTTAAAAAGTTTAACCGTACCCCTTTAAATTTTTCATTGGACAAAATAGATGCGCGAGACAGTACCTGACGCAATTGCTCTTTATCAGTAATAAAAATTTTATCACCATTGCGTGGTAATACACGTCGATAGTCAGGAAAACGACCATCAACTAATTTACTGGTGAATGAAAACGATGTATCTATGATACGAATATGGTTAGAGCCAAGGTAAACTTGAACTTCTTCATCAACAGGATCAAGTAAACGAATAATTTCTAAAATACCTTTACGTGGGACAATAACTTGTCTGGCAGGTAAAGCTAAAGACTCATTAGAAATTTTACAAATAGCTAAACGATGGCCATCTGTTGCAACCGACCTAATTTCATTTCCTTCACTTTCAATAGACATACCATTTAAATAATAACGCACATCTTGGTTCGCCATTGAGAAATGTGTACTTTCAATCAAACGGAGTAATTCTGACTTGAGCAATCTAAATTCAACATCTCCCTTCCACTCTTCAATATTAGGAAAGTCGTTTGCGGGTAAGGTTGAAAGAGAGTAACGGCTTCTGCCTGAGCTTAATTTAACGGTATCTTCTTCAGCAATAAAGGTGATATTAGCGTTTTCTGGTAAGCTTTTACATATATCAAGCAGTTTACGAGCAGGTATGGTTACCTTACCGTTTTCACCTTGATTATCAATTTGAGCATAAGCAACCATTTCGAGTTCTAAATCTGTAGCCGTAAGTGTAAGTGACTGCTCACTTACATCAAAAAGAATATTACCTAAAATGGGTAATGTACTTTTTCTTTCTACCGCTCCTGAAACTAACAATAAAGGCTTAAGTAATAATTCTCTATTTAGTGAAAACTTCATTTTATATCCTGCTTATGCATATATTTTATTATAATTAGAGGGTATCCAATACCACTCTATATTTATTATCACGACGAAAGTGTTCTGATTAAATTTGAGTAATCTTCTTTAATATCATGCAGTTCTTCACGTAAAGATTTCACTTTACGACAAGCATGAAGTACTGTTGTGTGGTCTCTTCCGCCAAAAGCATCCCCTATTTCGGGCAAGCTATGATTAGTTAATTCTTTAGATAATGCCATTGCTAATTGTCTAGGTCTAGCTACAGATCTATTTCTTCGTTTAGAAAGTAGATCTGCCACCTTTATTTTATAATATTCCGCAACAGTACGCTGAATATTATCAATGGTAACTAACTTGTCCTGCAGTGCTAATAAATCTCGAAGAGCTTCACGAACAAAGTCAATAGTAATAGCGCGTCCGGTAAAATTAGCATTGGCAATAACACGGTTTAATGCTCCTTCAAGCTCACGCACGTTAGAACGCAAACGTTTGGCAATGAAAAATGCAACTTCATCAGCAAGGTTAATATGACTCTCTTGAGCCTTTCGCTTTAATATAGCAACGCGTGTTTCTAATTCAGGTGGTTCAATGGCAATAGTTAACCCCCAGCCGAAGCGAGATTTTAATCTATCTTCAACAGCAACTTCTTTGGGGTAGCGGTCACTGGTCAGGATAATTTGCTGATTGCCTTCAAGCAAAGCATTAAAGGTGTGAAAAAATTCTTCTTGTGTTCTGTCTTTGCCAGCAAAAAATTGAATATCATCTATCAGCAAGGCATCAACACTGCGATAATATTGCTTAAACTTTTCCATCTCATTGTTTTGTAGGGCTTTAACCATATCTTGAACGAAACGTTCAGAATGCATATAAGCAATTTTTGCATTGGGGTTGTTCTGCAATATGCCATTACCTACCGCATGCAATAAATGAGTTTTACCTAAACCTGTGCCACCATAAATAAACAATGGATTATATGCAGCACCAGGATTATCAGCAACTTGTGAAGCTGCTGCTCTTGCTAACTGATTAGATTTACCTTCAACAAAATTATCAAAGGTATATTTAACTCTTACATTGGCTTTTTTAGGTACGTTACTGCTTGTCTCTGTAGCTGTTGATTTTGAATTATTCGAAATATCAAGCTTTTGTGAGTTAGATGACTGAGAAGATCGCACGGGGTTTAAAGGCTTGCTGCCAACATCAAACTTTAGCAAGTATGAATCCGCATCATCATTTAAAGTTATAAGTTCATTAATTCTATTTACATATTTGTCACGTACCCAGTCCAAAACAAAACGATTAGGTGCATAAAGGGTCATTATATTATCATCAACAACACATTGTAATGGGCGGATCCACATACTAAATTGCTGTGCGGGCAATTCTTCTTGCAATGCAGAAAGGCATCGCTGCCAAAGTGAATGTTCCAACCAAAACTCCAAGAAAAAATGAACTTACCTGCTTGCTATAACCATCTGACTTTTTTTAGCAAGTGAATGCAAAAGATAAGATAACGATGAACTTTAAAATTTTTTTAAATAAGAAAAAACAAGCGGAAATTTTTATTATGTGGTGCCATTATCTCTATAGTTATCCACAAGTGCAATATTGACTTTGCACTATTCTTAATTATTTTCATTTAAAATATACTAACTAGCTGTTAGTTTTGGATATTTATAACTTATATAGAATAAATTAATGCTAAAAAATGATTGATAGTTTAATTGATTATTAAAAAAAAGAGTCTAAAAAATACACATTTATAAACAACCACTAAACTTAAGTGATAAAACTGTGGATATTAACGATCGTTTTTTGAGATCTTTAGCGCGATCGCAACGATCAAAAGAGGATCATTTATGAAATAAGCTTAGATAAAATATTGACAATGCGCTTAGTAAGCTTTAGAATTCGGCCTCATTTTTTAGACCTGTGTGCTCATAACGGCTGTTTTGCCAGGGCAACAACAACCGACGGATTAGCGTAATGAAAAGAACATTTCAACCTAGCGTATTAAAGCGTAAGCGTAACCACGGATTCCGTGCTCGTATGGCAACTAAGAATGGCCGTGCTGTTATAGCTCGTCGCCGTGCTAAAGGCCGTGCAAGCCTTAGCGCTTAGTCTTAACTCTTTTTCTTAAAGAATTAAGATGGTAACCAACCAGGTTACTTATGAATTTAATCGGGAGTCACGTCTGTTGACTCCCGGTCACTTTCAATCTGTGTTTAAAAAACCTATTCGATTTGGCTCTCGCCACTTTACTATTCTGATTACCCCTACAAGTTTACCTGATGATTCCTGCAAAAATAATCGTCTTGGCTTAGCTATAGCTAAGAAACGTGTAAAACTTGCCGTACAACGAAACCGCATTAAAAGAATTGTTAGAGAAAGCTTTCGCTTAAATCAGCATAATTTACCTGCTATCGATATGGTGGTTATGGTAAAATCAGGCATTGATCAGCTTGACAATAAAGAAATCAACCAAGAATTGACAAAAGTATGGCGAAAAATAATTCAGCGCCACAAAAGCTAGCTATAACCTGCATTAAGGGATATCAACGCTTTATCAGCCCAATGTTAGGTTCAAATTGTCGATTTAATCCAACCTGCTCTTGTTATGCTAGTGAAGCAATAACTCGCTTCGGGGTAATAAAAGGTGGTTGGTTAGCAAGCAAGCGTATAATAAAGTGCCATCCGTTAAACGAAGGTGGTGATGATCCAGTACCACCAATAGAAAAAGACAAATAAAGTTTGTTATAGCACAATAATATAAGATTTTAGTCTACATACCTTAAAAGATAGTTGGTTAACGAGTAAACGTATACTAAAATGCCACGCAAATAATTTTTATCTAGAAGTTAAGAACCTTCTGCCAACAAAAAAACAAGAGAAATAAATCTTATGGAATCTCAACGCAGTCTGCTATTTATTGCGCTTATGGTTGTTACTTACTTACTTTTTAGTCAGTGGCAATTAGAAAATGCACCAGTAGTTGAACAAGCTCCCGTTAGTCAAAACACTAGTACTGAACAATCAGCCGATGCTGATTTTGTGCCTGAATCGACTGATGCACAAGCACCAATAACCAAAGCCTTAGGGGCAGGTGCAAAACTAATAACAGTTACTACAGATGCTTTAAGTATTAAAATAAATACTCAAGGTGGCGATATTGTTGAAGCTAAATTATTAAAATTTGATACCGAGCAAGGTAATGGCATTCCATTTACGGTGATGCAAAACGGTAATCAAAAATATATTGCTCAATCTGGCTTAACTGGCGCTAACGGCATTGATAGAGTTATTAAAGGACGTCCAATTTATACCAGTGCTCAAAGCAGTTATGAGTTAGATGGCGATAACCTAACCGTTGATTTAACCTTTCAAGGCGATAAAGGCTTAGCTGTAACTAAACGCTATTCATTTAGTGCTGACAGTTACAGTGTTGGTGTTGATTACTTAATCAATAACAACACAGCCAATAGTGTGTCAGTGCAAATGTACGGACAACTTAAGCAGTCAACACTTTCTGATACGTCAACAGGTATGTTACCAACCTATCGTGGTGCTGCTTTCTCTACTTCAGAAGATCGTTATGAGAAATATGATTTTGACGATATCGCCGAAGCTAACTTAAATAAAACGACTCCTGGTGGTTGGGTTGCCATGCTTGAGCATTACTTTGTTTCGGCTTGGGTACCTAATGCTAAAGATAATAATCAACTTTATACTAGCTTCAGTAATAACCTAGAAGCAGTTGTTGGTTTCAAAGCACCTACAGTTACTATTGATGCTGGTCAACAAGGTACTACATCAGCTATTTTTTATGTTGGACCTAAAGATCAAGAAGTATTAGAAAAAATAGCGCCTAACTTAGATTTAACCATAGATTACGGCTTCTTATGGATGATCAGCCAACCATTATTTTGGTTACTACTCACCATTCAAAGTTTTGTTTCAAATTGGGGTGTAGCTATTATCATCATCACCTTAATTGTTAAAGGTGGTATGTACCCGCTAACTAAAGCGCAATACACCTCAATGGCCAGAATGCGTGAGTTAGCCCCTAAAATGGCGCAATTAAAAGAGCGTTTTGGTGATGACAGACAAAAAATGTCACAAGCCACCATGGAAATGTACCGTAAAGAAAAAGTAAACCCTGCTGGCGGTTGTTTACCATTACTATTACAAATGCCTATTTTCTTAGCGCTTTACTGGGTATTTTTAGAAAGTGTTGAATTACGCCATGCACCATTTATTTTCTGGATACAAGATTTATCCGCCATGGACCCTTTCTATGTATTGCCAATACTAATGGGTGTCAGCATGTACGTTATGCAAAAAATGCAACCTATGACCATTCAAGATCCAATGCAACAGAAAATCATGCAATACATGCCTGTAGTGTTCTCAATATTTATGGCATGGTTCCCATCAGGATTAGTGCTTTACTGGTTTGTCAGTAACCTGATTTCAATTGTACAAATGAAAATAATTTTTAGTGGTATTGAAAAGAAAAAATTAGCCGCAGCCAAATAACAGTTGCTAGCAACGAGTGTTAAGTTGCTCATTTAATTTTTTCAAAAAACACAGATAAAAGCGATCTCTTGCAAAAGAAGTCGCTTTTTTGTTACTTGCCACTAAATAACGTAAAATACTACCAATTCACTATCTCGAAACTTTTAAGCTTAAATCACTCAATGACAATATTATTTAACGAAAAAAGTACTATCGCTGCACAAGCAACAGCTCCAGGTCGTGGTGGTGTTGGCATTATTCGTGTTTCAGGGCCAGAAGCCAAAAATGTTGCTCAAGCCATATTAGGTAAAATACCTGAAATAAGAAAAGCGGAATACTTACCTTTTATCGATGCTAATAGCCAAGTATTAGATCAAGGAATAGCACTTTTCTTTCAAGCGCCTAATTCATTTACTGGTGAAGATGTTATTGAATTTCAAGGCCACGGCGGCCCCGTTATTTTAGACATGCTTCTTAAAGCTATTTTAGCTTTACCAAAGATAACCATGGCTAAACCAGGAGAGTTCAGCGAACAAGCCTTTTTAAATGATAAATTAGACCTTACACAAGCAGAAGCTATAGCGGATTTAATTAATTCAAGTTCGGAGCAAGCAGCACGCTCTGCCCTGCACTCTCTGCAAGGTGATTTTTCAAAATTAGTGCATGAAATGGTAGAAAGCATCATTCATTTACGTATGTACGTTGAAGCTGCCATTGACTTTCCCGAAGAAGAAATTGACTTTCTTGCTGACAAAAAGATAGTTACCGATTTAAAAGCTATTATTGACCAAGTTGAAAAGGTTCGTCGCCAAGCCCAACAAGGTAGCATTATACGTGAAGGTATGCGTGTGGTTATTGCTGGGCGTCCAAATGCAGGTAAATCAAGTCTATTAAACACTTTAAGTGGTAAAGAAAGCGCCATTGTAACTGATATTGCTGGCACTACTCGTGATGTCATGACCGAACAGATTCATATTGATGGTATGCCATTACACATCATTGACACCGCAGGTTTGCGAGATAGTGATGATAAAGTTGAACAAATAGGTATAGAACGCGCTTGGCAAGAAATTAAACAAGCTGATAGAGTTTTATTAATGGTTGATGCCAGTGAAAACCATAGTGTTTTGGAAGACGAGCAAGAGATTAAAGATTATTATCCTGAGTTTTTTGAAAAATTACCCAACAATATTGGCCTAACTTTAGTGAGAAACAAAGCCGATCTTAACCAAGCAATAGCCCCAAATAATATCGGTTTAACAGAGTTTACTGATAGCGAACAAACAAAGCATACTGTAGTGACCTTGTCGGCCAAAACAGGTAATGGCGTTGACACACTTAAAGAGCACCTAAAAACCATTATGGGCTACCAAGGTAGTACCGAAGGTGGCTTTATGGCTAGAAGACGCCATTTAACCGCTTTAGACAACACTCATCAGCATTTAATTACCGGTTTAGAACAACTTGAATCCTTTGTTGCTGGCGAAATACTGGCTGAAGAATTACGCATATGCCAGCAAGAATTAGATCAAATAACCGGTGAATTCACCAGTGATGATCTGTTAAGCAAAATATTCAGCTCTTTTTGTATAGGTAAATAACACCCAAATACAATCAATAAAAAAAGGTTTTGCTATTAAAGAGTTAACTGATACAAAGAAAAACTAAGCATTTAATTTAAAGGATTGAGCTATTGGCTAATATATTTAGTAATATTCCATTAGAATTACCAAGTGAAATATTCGAAAATATTATCATTACGGAAAAGCTAAGGGTTGAGCGCATAGTATCAAAGGGACAAACATCTCCAGATACTGGTTGGTATGATCAAAGTGAAAACGAATGGGTTATTATTTTATCTGGTTACGGTGTAATTGAGTATATAAATGGTGTTAAAGTTACTCTTAAACAAGGTGATTACTTAAATATCAAAGCCCATGAAAAACACCGAGTGATAGAAACTTCATCTGATGAAACGACGGTTTGGTTAGCCATTTTCTATTAAGCATGTTTATTACATAACAAGCTAGCAAACACTTTTTTTTGTTCCTTGATCACTAATTTTTGCCCATAAAATGGGTTTAGGTATTTATGAATCGTAATTCAATCCCAACTCTCATCGGTGTTTTTACTAGTTTATTGGCTATATGGGCATTACATAAATTTTTAATTGTTGATGATTGTTTAGATCATAGTGGTTCTTTTCAATATAACTCCGGTAAGTGTTTACTTGAAAATGGTCAGGTTTATGAATCCAATTTAGCAACCTTGGCTATTCTTTTATATTTTGCTGTGGGCTTTATTGTCTCAATATTGGTTTCGAGTCTTATTCGAAAACTATTTAAAATCAAACAATAAAAACATAACAAACGGCAAAAGTACTGTTATGTGAATATGGAGTTTAGGAGTTTATTTTATGAAAGGATTTATATATTTATTGTTTCTCTTATTTTGCTGTTCTTGTGCAACAGTTAAAACATTAGATCCACCGAAAAATCATATTAATATTTCACACCAAGGACAAAAAAGTTATTGTGAAGAAATTCCTAGAGTTTACAGTGGTCTTTCATATAACTTTTGTCTTATGTACGGTGAACCCAGTAAAAGAGTGAATATTGGCAGTAGCATTAATGGTATTCCCACCGTATTAATAGATACTGTTTTTTCAGCCGCAACAGACACGATAGTTTTGCCTTACACATTAATGACACAGGCTGAAAAAGGTTCTATTAAGGTTAATTAACTCACATTAGGCAATCACTATGAAAAATATTAACCTTCATGGTGATAATATTCTTTTTATTAAGGCCTCAATACATGGTCTTTGATCCTTGGGCTAATGAGCCGACAATAACAGTAGAAGACTTGACTGAATTAAATCAAAAAATTGGCTGACAAGGGCTAATTCGAGTACAAGCAAGTTTTATATATGCCGCGCAGCTTAATCAATATTCAATGCTAGAGTTTATCCATGATGAGCAATTTTAAGCAAACTAAAACAATCATTAATACATTTCGTCCTAATTTTTTGATCTTAACCCCTGTTTGTGTTTTTTTAGGGCTAAGTGTTGCTCTTTCTGTAGAATCTCAAATAAATTGGCTTAATTTCTTCCTTATTATGATTGGAGCTACTTCTGCTCACATTAGTGTTAATACATTAAACGAGTATTTCGACTTCAAAAGCGGTTTAGATTTACAAACTGATCAAACAGCTTTTAGTGGCGGTAGTGGCGCTCTGCCGAAAAATCCTGCCGCTATAAGCTCTGTGCTATTTGTTGGATTGGCTTCAATAGCACTTACCATATTCATTGGAATCTACCTACTGGTTGAAATAGGCATTCAGTTACTGCCAATTGGGTTAGCTGGCATACTATTGGTGGTTACATACACCCAGTGGATTAATCGATTTCCTATTTTATGTCTAGTGTCACCAGGGCTAGGTTTCGGAGTGTTAATGGTTACCGGCACCTTCTTAATACTGGCAGGCAGCTTTTCTGGTTTATCATGGTTTATCCCCCTAATACCTTTTTTTCTTATAAATAACCTGCTGTTATTAAATCAATATCCAGATATAAAGGCTGATCAAGCTGTTGGCAGAAATACCTTCCCCATTGCTTTTGGTATAAAAGCCAGTAACAGCATATATTTGCTCTTTACAATAATAGCCTATTCATTAATTACTTTTAGCATTATTAATCAAGAGCTCCCGACACTGAGTATTCTCGCTATTTTACCTGCATTTATGTCATTATTTGCCTATTCAGGTGCACTAAAATATAAGTCAGATATTGCAAAACATCCTGAATATCTAGGAGCAAATGTTACTGCTTCCTTGTTAACACCACTTCTTCTTGCCATTGCAATTATAATTGGCTAACAAGGTATTGAAGCTCGTATCCTAAGATGCTTTAGGTATACAATAAGCGCATTATTAACCACTAGAAAAACTTATAATGAGCTCATTTCAAATAATTGTCGGTAGTATGCTTGGCGCAACAGAATATGTTGGTGAAGCCTGTGAAGAACAACTTAATACCCTAAATCATCAAGCTACTGTCCATTTAAAACCCAGTTTTTCATCGATCCTTGAGAACACTTTTTCAACGAAAGATGAAAAAAACAGCACTTGGCTCATTTGTACCTCTACCCATGGCGCAGGTGACTTTCCTGACAATATTCAAACATTCGTTGAAGATCTCAAAAATTGTGAACAAGATCTATCCTCAATTAATTTTATGATCATCGCTGTTGGTGACTCTAGCTATGACACCTTCTGCAAAGCCGGGTTTGAATTAAATAAACTATTAATAACAAAGGGTTGTAATGAATTACTAGCTATAAACACTATAGATATGAGTCAAGATATCGATCCAGAAGATCTTGCTCAATTATGGTTAAGTGAAAATAAAGATCTTTTATAACAATATTACACATAAGTTATTAACAAAATCATTATTAAAAGAACGTTCTTGTGGATAATTTAGTGAATAAGCTATTAATTTTCTATTATTATTCAGTTATTCTTTTTTCTAATAATTTCCACTGTGGATAAAGCACTACTTTGATCAGGGCTTATTATTGACTTGATCAAAGTTTAATCACAAAGTTATCATTACCTTAACTTTCTAAAATACATAATAAAAAACCACTTACCCACAGTATTTTGCTCCCTTAATAAGTAATAGTAATAAGATCTTTATAAAGATCTTATAATATATTAGTGAGATCGAGCCCTGATCTTTTTACGCATTTGATCATTTCCCTATTGATAAAAAAGCGCTAAAATACGTCTCCAGATTTTCTTAAGGCTATTTGCTTTAATTATTATTTTTCTAAGGTTAAAAATTTATGTGGTATCAAGAGTCTTATGATGTGATCGTTGTTGGTGGTGGCCATGCAGGCACCGAGGCAGCACTTGCTTCAGCCCGAATGGGGTGTAAAACTCTGCTGCTGACTCATAACATAGATACCTTGGGACAAATGTCTTGTAACCCCGCTATCGGTGGTATTGGCAAGGGTCACTTAGTGAAAGAAATTGATGCTTTAGGTGGCTTAATGGCTACAGCCATCGATCATAGCGCCATTCAATTTAGAACCTTAAATGCCAGTAAGGGGCCAGCAGTAAGAGCAACCAGAGCACAGGCAGATCGCACTTTATATCGATCTTTTGTTCGCCAATATCTAGAAAACCAAGAGAATTTAACCATTTTCCAACAACCTTGTGACGATTTGATCTTAGAAAATGATCGTGTGGTTGGTGTTTCTACCCAAATGGGCTTGAAATTTAAAGGGGAAACCGTGGTGTTAACCGTAGGTACTTTCCTTGCAGGGCAGATCCACATTGGTTTAAATAATTATCAAGGTGGACGAGCTGGTGATCCTGCTAGCATAAATTTAGCCGCTAAAATGCGTGATATGCCGTTTAGAATGGATCGTTTAAAAACGGGAACGCCACCACGTTTAGATGCAAGATCATTAGATTTTTCTGTGATGGAAGAACAACCGGGTGATACCCCCTCCCCTGTCTTTTCATTTATGGGATCGGTTAAGGATCATCCACAGCAAATATCTTGTTATATCACTCACACTAACGAGCAAACTCATCAACATATTCGTGATGGCTTAGATAGATCGCCAATGTACACTGGTGTAATTGAAGGTATTGGTCCACGTTATTGTCCTTCTATTGAAGATAAAATTACTCGGTTTGCGGATAAAACCTCACATCAAATATTTGTTGAACCAGAAGGGTTAACCACCCATGAAATTTACCCTAATGGTATTTCAACCAGCTTACCCTTTGATGTACAAATGAACTTAGTTCGTTCAATTAAAGGTTTTGAAAACGCATTTATCACCCGTCCTGGTTATGCTATCGAATATGATTACTTTGATCCCCGTGATCTTAAGCAATCACTAGAAAGTAAATTTGTTGAAAATCTATATTTTGCAGGACAAATTAACGGCACAACAGGCTATGAAGAAGCAGGTGCACAAGGACTTATTGCCGCAATTAATGCCGCTAACCGTGTTAAAGGCCGTGATGAATTTACTCTAGGTCGTGATCAAGCCTACATGGGCGTATTAATTGATGATTTGGCTACTTTGGGCACAAAAGAGCCCTACCGAATGTTTACCTCACGTGCTGAATACCGTTTGTTATTACGTGAAGACAATGCTGATATTCGTTTAACTGAGAAAGGTCGTAAAGTAGGCTTGGTTGACGATCTTCGTTGGCAGCGTTTTAATGAGAAAATGGAAAATATTGAGCTCGAACGTCAACGTTTAAAAGAAACTTGGGTACAAAAAGATCATAGTCAAGTTGAACAAGTCAATGAATTACTTAAAAATCCGATGAGCAAAGAAGCTAGCCTTGAAGATCTTATTCGTCGTCCTGAAGTTCGTTATGAAGATCTAATGAAAATTGAAGGTTTGGGCCCAGCCATTGCTGATACACAAGCTGCTGAACAAATAGAAATTCAAACCAAATATGCCGGTTATATCGATCGCCAACTTGATGAAATTGCGAAGAAAAAGCGTAATGAAGATACCTTGATCCCCACTGATTTTGATTATCAACAAATATCGGGGCTTTCAAATGAGGTTGTTGCTAAGTTAAAAGATGCTCGCCCAGAAACTATTGGTAAAGCATCACGAATTTCTGGTATTACTCCAGCGGCAATTTCGTTATTATTAGTGTACTTAAAAAAGCACGGCTTACTAAGTAAAAAAATAGCTTAACAGCGCTGCTTAGATTCAAGAAAAAGTTAAAGTATAAAAATGACACTAACATCAAAACTAGAAAATTTAATCGCTAAAACTTCACTACAAGTTTCAGAGCAACAGGTTCAGTTGCTTATTCAATATGTTGAGTTACTGCATAAATGGAATAAAGCTTATAACTTAACATCGGTGCGTGATCCCCAAGATATGCTAGTAAAACATATTATGGACAGCCTCATGGTAGGTGAAGTTATACAAGGGAAAACTTTCATCGATGTTGGTACTGGCCCTGGCTTACCAGGTATTCCATTGGCCATTTTGTATCCTGAACGTAATTTTGTATTATTAGATAGTTTAGGAAAACGCATTACCTTTTTAAGACAAGTGGTATTTCAATTAAAATTAGCTAATGTACAACCAGTTAAATCTCGAGTCGAAGAATACCAAGGTGAAACGCCTTTTGATGGGGTATTAAGTAGAGCCTTTTCATCCCTTAATGATATGGTAAGCTGGTGCTCACATTTAATTACTCATGAACATGGACAATTCTTTGCGTTAAAAGGACAATATCCAGCGGATGAATTAGCTGATTTGCCTGAAAATATTAGCTTAGTGTCTAGTCACGAAATAAAGGTACCTGAGTTGGTGGGCGAACGACATGTACTTATTTTGAAAAAATTAAATTAATTGTAGGTGAGGCTTTAGCCTTACTATTTGTCAGCCTGAAGGCTAACCTACAGAATAATAATAACAGAGGCGCTTGTGGGAAAAATAATTGCTGTTGCAAATCAAAAAGGTGGTGTTGGAAAAACCACTACTGCCGTTAATTTGGCCGCCTCGTTAGCTGCAACTAAACGTAAAGTTTTATTAATCGATCTTGATCCCCAAGGCAACGCCACTATGGCAAGTGGTATAGATAAATATGAAGTACCAGCAACTTGTTATGAACTACTTATTGAAGAACAATCCGTTTCTGAAGTTGTTCAAGAAGAGACCACGGGTTTATATGACTTAATTGCGGCCAATACAGATGTTACGGCTGCTGAAATAAAGTTAATGGAAGTCTATGCCCGAGAGCAACGACTAAAAACAGCATTAGCACCCGTAAAAGGTTATTACGATTTTATCATTATTGACTGCCCTCCTTCACTCAATATGCTGACAGTTAATGCGATGACTGCCGCTGATTCTGTACTTGTCCCTATGCAGTGTGAATATTATGCACTAGAAGGTTTAACCGCCTTAATGGACACCATTTCTAAGTTAACGTCAGTAGTGAATGGCGATCTTCATATCGAAGGTATTTTACGTACCATGTATGATCCGCGTAACCGTTTAGCTAATGATGTTTCTGAGCAATTAAAACGCCACTTTGGTGATAAAGTATATCGTAGTGTCATTCCTCGAAATGTCCGTTTAGCTGAAGCACCCAGTTTTGGTTCACCTGCTATGTATTATGATAAATCATCTACGGGTGCTAAAGCTTATTTAGCCCTAGCGGGTGAAGTATTGCGTAAAAACAGTACAAGCCAAAAAACGAATAGCAAGCAAGAAGCTAGTCAAAACAAAAGTACTGCCCAATAAATTCAAGGAAACTTATGAGCCCAGCAAAAAAAAGAGGTTTAGGCAGAGGCCTTGACGCATTACTTACTCCACAAGTTAAAGCTCCTTTACAAGAGAGTGATAGTGAGCCAACTAAACCTAAAGATGGTGATTTAAGTAAAATAGCAATTAATTCATTATCACCCGGTAAATACCAGCCTCGAAAAGATATGTCTGATGCAGCTCTTGAAGAGTTGTCATTATCTATTCAATCACAAGGTATTATTCAACCCATAGTGGTCAGGGTTATCTTTGAAGATGCTAATGGTGAAAGAAGCTATGAAATTATTGCCGGTGAGCGTCGCTGGCGAGCAGCCCAATTAGCACAACTTAGTGAAGTTCCCTGCTTAATTAAAGATGTACCTGATGAATCAGCCGTTGCTATTGCCTTGATCGAGAATATTCAACGAGAAGATCTTAATGCCATGGAAGAAGCAGTGGCATTAGAGCGCTTACTAAGTGAATTTGATTTAACGCATCAAGAAGTGGCGATAGCGGTAGGAAAGTCTCGCACCACAGTGACTAATCTTTTACGTTTGAATAACTTAAATGAAGAAGTAAAAACCTTTTTAGAAAATGGCGACATAGAAATGGGCCATGCTCGGGCACTATTAGCGCTTGCCGATGGCTTACAAGCCAGTGCAGCCAGAACGGTTGCCGCTAAAGAGCTCACGGTTAGAGAAACTGAAGCATTAATTAAAAAAATTCAAAACCCTGGCGAAGAAAATCCCGCTAAAGTGAAAGATCAAGCTAGTGTAAATATTGAAGATGATCTTAGTGATAAGTTAGGGCTGAAAGTTGCTGTGAGCCATAATAAAAAAGGTAAAGGTAAGCTCGTTATCTCATATGCTAACTTAACTGAATTAGAAAGTTTTTTAGCAAAAATTAATTAATAAAAACTTATACATAGCTTAAACAACATATCTATACTCTAAATGAAGTTAAAAAAAATATGTAGTTAAGGTGATTTTCGTTATGGGTGATATTGAGTGGAATGAGTGTTGGCGTAGAGTCAATGGATCAAGATCATAAAATTCTTTTATTATTAATTAACGAAATAAATGAAGCTATTAACAATGATAGCACTCACCTTGAAATCAAAGGCATATTTGAAAAGCTAGAAAAGTATGTAAAAGAACATTTTTCCAAAGAAGAGCTATTGTTAGAGCAATGTAATTTTGGAGATATAGACAAGCAAAAAAAGAGCATGTTGATTTTATAAATAAAATTCCTGAGCTTAGAGAAAAGTTACTATATGCTGACTCTATTGAAGTAGCACAAGATGTCCAATTATTTTATTTAATTGGCTAATAACGCATATTGTTATTGAAGATATGTCTTATGCACAAACGGCTCATGATCATGGTTTAGCGACTACATCAAAAACTAAAAGCTCCTTTATCACGCAAGTATTGTGCTGGTTAGGTCAAAAAATAACTGTAAATAAGCGTATTTTTTTAAATGCCCTTGTTCCTTTAATGGGCTTTCTCTCCCTATGGGTTGCTATTTTCTGTTACAGTTTTGGCCAATATAGTAGCGTACAGCAGTTACTAGGGCTTACTGGTGTCATCCCTAACATTAATACTCTTAGCCATCACCTGCAAATTGAACGAGGCTTATCTCAAGGACATAGAGATATACGTTTTACCCATCATTTTTCTCATGATGAAATAGGCAATATGATCAATGCTTATGAATTAATGCGAGTTAAACGTTATAAACACGGACTGTCATTAATGATGATAGATATAGATCACTTTAAAAAAGTAAATGATACTTATGGGTACGCAAAAGGTTACCGAGTATTATAATAATTTTTTTAAGTGTGTAATGCCAATATACGAAAGACAGACATTTTTGTACGTATTGGTGGTGAGGAGTTTGTTATTCTTATGCCAGACACAAAATTACAACAAGCGCATATCTTAGCTGAACGTATTTGTGAGGCAATAAACGCTCACTCAGTCAACATTGATGAAACCAAAATAAGGTTTACGGTAAGCATAGGCGTTACCGCTTGGGGTAAAACTATTGGTGTTATGAGTTCATTGGTCGAAAAAGCAGATCAAGCCCTTTATGAAGCTAAAATAAATGGCCGAAATAGAGTTGTCACTAAATGACCGTGTTTAACATATATCTGAAGCTATATTTTAATGGTTTGTGATTTTATTCTACAATAACTTGCACTAACACTCATCTGAGGTGTTATATCCATTTATCTTGTGATTTTTTATCTTTCTTCAAATTAGCTAATACTAAAGTTGTATTTATCTAAAAAATATTAATTATTCGCACAAATAAAGGGCGTTAGTTGCCCTATTTTCTTGCAAAAAAAGCGAAAATGAGTATACTTGCGCAAACTTTTTAATATTAAAGTTTTTACTTTAAAAAAGTACGCAGTTTACGAGTTTATTCGTAGTAAGCTAGGATAATTTTTTACATACTTTTTTAAGCAATAAAAATGAATAATAAATTAACAAACGCAGGACGAAAACTTGCCTTGCAACAAAATGCATTAGCTATTCTTGTAGTTTTATCTTGTTCATTAGTAACGTATTTTTTTTGGGGATTGTTACACGCAAAGTCAACCTTAGTTGCTGGTGTCGTGGCCATAATCCCCAATATAGTGTTTGCCTTCAAAGCATTTAAATATGCGGGAGCAAAGTCGTCAAAACAGGTAGTTGAGTCCTTTTTTAGCGGCGTGAAATTGAAAATGGTATTAACGGCTTTGTTATTTGCACTCGCCTTTAAATTTTTAGTGCTACTGCCGATACCGTTTTTTGCAATGTTTTCTTTAGTTATGGCAGTGCCATTACTAACACCGTTTGTTTTTAAACATTAGTTAAATAACAAACGTTAATTATTTTATTTTTAAACTTTAATCATTGGGAACATTAATATGTCTGCAGCTGCTGAATTAACCAGCCAAGAATATATTAAACACCATTTAACCAATTTAACTGCTGGTGAAGGTTTTTGGACCTGGCATTTAGATACTTTAGGTTGGTCGGTGTTTTTAGGCTTCGTTTTTCTTTATATTTTCCGTTCAGTTGCTAAACAAGCAACCACGGGTGTACCAGGTAAATTGCAATGTGCCGTTGAGCTAATCGTTGAGTTTGTTGGCGATAGTGTTAAAAGCACCTTTCATGGTACTAATCCATTAATTGCACCATTAGCCTTAACAGTATTCGTTTGGGTATTATTAATGAATGCGATGGACTGGGTACCAGTTGATTTACTACCTTGGTTAATCAGCACTGTTGGTGGCATTGAAATGTCACATGTTTATATGAAACCTGTACCAACAACCGATCCAAATATGACCTTTGCTTTAGCGGGCGGAGTATTCATTTTAACAATTTACTATTCAATTAAAGTTAAAGGTGTTGGCGGCTTCATTAAAGAGCTAACTACACAGCCTTTTGGTCATCCACTGTTATACCCAGTTAACTTTATTCTAGAAATGGTTACCTTATTAGCACGTCCATTATCATTAGCCTTACGTTTGTTTGGTAACTTATATGCGGGTGAGTTGATATTTTTACTTATTGCAACCATTGGTTTATTCCAGTTGCCAGTACACTTTTTATGGGCAGCGTTCCACTTGCTAATTATCCCATTACAGGCGTTCATCTTTATGATGCTAACTATTGTATACCTTAGTTTAGCGCACGAAGATCACTAATTTGTCTGGAGCAAATTAGAACGACGAAGTTAACTTCGTTGGATGGGGACAGGATGTCCCAAATAATATTTTTTTGTACAACTTTTTTTAACTTTTAACATTAACTTTAAATTATCGGAGATAAATATGTTATTCATCGCTGTTGCGTTATTAATCGGTCTAGGTGCTTTAGGTACTGCGATTGGTTTTGGTTTATTAGGTGGTAAGTTCTTAGAATCTGCTGCTCGTCAACCTGAATTAGCACCACAACTTCAAGTAAAAATGTTCATCGTAGCGGGTCTTATTGATGCTATCGCGATGATCGGTGTTGCGATCGGCCTATACATGTTGTTCGTTCTTGCTTAATCAGTAAGTATTAGAATTTTTTAACGAATAACTAATTAGGAGGTACACAAATGAACATTAATGCCACACTTATTGGTGAATTAATTGCATTTGTCGTATTTGTAATTTTCTGTATGAAGTTTGTATGGCCGCCAATTATGGCTGCTATTGAAGGTCGTCAAGCAACTATTGCTGACGGACTTGCTGCTTCAGACCGTGCTGCTAAAGATCTTGAGCTTGCTCAAGAGAAAGCTACAGCTCAACTAAAAGAAGCTAAGTCTCAAGCTGCATCTATTGTAGATGCTGCTAAAAAGCATGAAGCTAAAATTGTTGAAGAAGCTGCTGGTAAAGCACAAGCTGAGAAAGAAAAAATCTTAGCTTCTGGTCACGCAGAAATCGAAACTGAACGTAACCGTGCTAAAGAAGAACTACGCCAACAAGTGGCCGTTCTTGCTGTAGCTGGTGCCGAGAAAATTCTTGAGCGTTCAATAGATGCTGCTGCACACAGCGACATCTTAGACAAACTCGTCGCTGAGCTTTAAGGGGAGAGCGCTATGTCTGAATTGACAACTATCGCTCGTCCTTACGCTAAAGCTGCGTTTGATTTTGCTGTAGAAGCTAATGCCATTGAAAGTTGGTTAGAACAACTAACTTTTGCGGCACAAGTTTCACAAGACGATACAATCCAAGCCTACCTTAGTGGTGGTGCTTCGGTTGAGCAAGCGACAACATTATTTTTAAATGTTTGTGGTGAGCAAGTTGATAGCAAGGGTCAAAACTTTTTAAAGTTATTGGCTGAAAATCATCGTTTGCTGGCACTGCCACAGGTTTTAACAGAGTTTTGCGAATTAAAAGCAGAACACGAAAAAACTGTGAATGTTGATGTTACTTCTGCTATTAAATTAAAAGCAGCTCAAACAAAAGCATTAAGCGCCGCGCTTGAAAAGCGCTTGGCACGTAAAGTAAAGCTCAATTGTAAAGTTGATAAGAACATTATCTCAGGTTTGGTAATTCAAGCGGGTGATATGGTCATCGATGGTTCTGTACAAGGTAAATTGAACCGTCTTACTCAAACATTACAATCCTAGCACTGATTAATTAAGGGAACAGAGCATGCAACTGAATTCCACTGAAATCGCTGAACTGATCAAAAATCGTATTGAACAGTTTGACGTTGTCAGCGAAGCTCGTAACGAAGGTACTATCGTTTCTGTAACAGACGGTATCATTCGTATCCATGGCCTTGCCGATGTAATGCAAGGTGAAATGATCGAACTTCCTGGCAGCCGTTTTGCTATCGCATTAAACTTAGACCGTGATTCGGTCGGCGCGGTAGTTATGGGTCCGTACGCGGATCTAGCTGAAGGACAAAAAGTAAAAGGTACTGGCCGTATTTTGGAAGTACCTGTAGGTCGTGGCTTATTAGGCCGCGTAGTAAACACTTTAGGTGAACCAATTGATGGCAAAGGCCCAGTTGATAACGATGGCTTCTCTCCTGTAGAAGTTGTTGCACCAGGTGTTATCGATCGTAAATCTGTTGACCAACCAGTACAAACTGGTATTAAGTCAATTGATGCGATGATTCCAATTGGTCGTGGCCAACGTGAATTAATCATTGGTGACCGTCAAATCGGTAAATCAGCGATTGCACTAGACGCCATTATTAACCAAAAGAACACTGGTATTAAGAGTATTTACGTAGCGATTGGCCAAAAAGCCTCTACTGTTGCTAACGTAGTGCGTAGCTTAGAAGAGCACGGCGCATTATCAAATACTATTGTTGTTGTTGCCTCAGCTTCTGAAGCGGCTGCATTACAATACTTAGCACCTTACGCTGGTTGTTCTATGGGTGAATACTTCCGTGACCGCGGTGAAGATGCGTTGATCGTATATGATGATTTGTCTAAGCAAGCTGTTGCTTACCGTCAAATTTCATTACTACTTCGTCGTCCGCCAGGCCGTGAAGCATACCCAGGTGATGTTTTCTATCTTCACAGTCGTTTATTAGAACGTGCAGCTCGTGTAAACGAAGCCTACGTTGAAAAATTCACGAACGGTGAAGTAAAAGGTCAAACAGGTTCTTTAACTGCTTTACCAATTATTGAAACGCAAGCGGGCGATGTATCTGCTTTCGTACCAACGAACGTAATCTCAATTACCGATGGTCAAATCTTCCTAGAGTCTGATTTATTCAACTCAGGTATTCGTCCTGCGGTAAATGCTGGTTTATCAGTATCTCGTGTTGGTGGTGCTGCGCAAACGAAAATCATCAAGAAACTTGGTGGTGGTATCCGTTTAGCATTAGCTCAATACCGTGAATTAGCAGCATTTGCTCAATTTGCCTCAGATTTAGATGACGCGACTCGTGCTCAATTAGAGCATGGGCAACGTGTAACTGAATTGATGAAGCAAAAGCAATACAGCCCGCTATCAGTAGCTGAAACTGCCGTATCATTATTTGCTGCGGAAAAAGGTTTCTTAAACGACGTTGCCATTAACAAAGTGAATGATTTTGAAGACGCGTTACAAGCTTACATGAATAGTGAACAAGCTGAGCTTATGGCTACTATTAACGAATCAGGTAACTACGATAAAGACATCGAAGCAGGTTTGACGAAAGCACTTGAAACATTCAAGTCTACGCAAACTTGGTAAGACGTTTTTAATTAAGTAATCTTTTCGGAGAGAGAGTCATGGCCGTTGGTAAAGAAATAAAAACCAAGATTGCGAGTGTTCAAAACACTCAAAAGATCACAAACGCTATGGAAATGGTTGCCGCTTCTAAAATGCGCAAAGCGCAAGAGGGCATGGCAGCCTCTCGTCCATATGCGACAAATATACGTAACGTGATCGGTCATATCGCGCTTGGTAACTTGGAATATCGTCATCCATATATGGAAGAACGTCCAGTTAAGCGCGTTGGCTATATTGTTGTATCAACAGACCGTGGTTTGTGTGGTGGTTTAAATATTAACTTATTTAAACAAGTGCTAGCTGATGCTGCTAAATGGCAGGGTCAAGAAGCTGAAGTTGAATTTGCGGTAGTGGGCTCTAAAGCCACTTCGTTCTTCAACAATATGGGCGCTAAAGTATCTGCACAAATATCTGGCTTAGGCGATAGCCCGTCACTTACCGACTTAGTGGGTAGTGTTCAGGTTATGCTTAAAGCTTATGATGACGGTGAAATTGATAAGTTGTTCATTGTGTATAACAAGTTTGTTAACACTATGACACAAGCACCAACAATCGATCAGTTATTGCCTTTACCTAAATCTGACGATGAAGAAATTCAGCATCGTTGGGATTATATATACGAGCCTGATGCTAACGTATTGTTAGATCAATTATTGGTTCGTTATATAGAATCGCAAGTATATCAAGGCGTGGTTGAAAACCTAGCCTGTGAACAAGCTGCCCGTATGGTAGCCATGAAAGCCGCAACAGATAATGCTGGTGAGCTGATTGATGATTTACAACTGGTATACAACAAAGCACGTCAAGCAGCAATTACTCAAGAATTGGGTGAGATTGTTGCAGGTGCCGCTGCGGTTGGTTAAGAGTAATTAACATAAACGTTTTCGTAATTTAACGACAAGCTAGCCACGCAAAGCGTTGGTTAGCTTAAATTAAGAGGAATAAACATGAGTACAGGTAAAGTCGTCCAAATCATTGGCGCAGTTGTGGATGTTGAATTTCCACAAGATGCCGTACCTCAGGTATATGACGCATTAAATGTAACTGAAGGTGACCTTGAAGGTTTAGTACTTGAAGTGCAACAGCAGCTTGGTGGCGGCGTTGTACGTACTATTGCAATGGGTACCTCAGACGGTTTACGTCGTGGTCTGAATGTAGTAAATACAGGTGATAATATTCAAGTACCAGTTGGTGTTGAGACCTTAGGTCGCATCATGAACGTACTTGGTGAGCCTATCGATGAAGCTGGCCCAATTGGCGAAAAAGACCGTTGGTCTATTCACCGTGAAGCACCAGCTTACGCAGAACAAGCCATGTCTAACGAATTGTTAGAAACAGGTATCAAAGTAATCGATTTAGTTTGTCCATTCGCTAAGGGTGGTAAAGTTGGTCTTTTCGGTGGTGCTGGTGTTGGTAAAACAGTAAACATGATGGAACTTATCCGTAACATCGCAATCGAGCATAGCGGCTACTCAGTATTCGCTGGTGTTGGTGAGCGTACACGTGAAGGTAACGATTTCTATCACGAAATGAACGACTCTAACGTACTTGATAAAGTATCGTTAGTTTACGGTCAGATGAACGAGCCTCCAGGAAACCGTTTACGTGTTGCCATGACAGGTTTGACTATGGCAGAAAAATTCCGTGACGAAGGTCGTGACGTATTATTCTTCGTAGATAACATCTATCGTTACACACTTGCAGGTACTGAAGTATCAGCACTTCTTGGTCGTATGCCATCAGCGGTTGGTTATCAACCAACACTTGCTGAAGAAATGGGTGTATTACAAGAGCGTATTACTTCAACGCAAAAAGGTTCAATCACTTCAATCCAAGCGGTATATGTACCAGCGGATGATTTGACCGATCCAAGCCCTGCAACTACCTTTGCTCACTTAGATGCAACTGTAGTACTTTCTCGTTCTATTGCTGAGCTAGGTATTTACCCAGCGATTGATCCACTAGATTCAACTTCTCGCCAGTTAGACCCATTAGTGGTTGGTGCTGAGCATTATGAAGTAGCTCGTGGCGTTCAATCAGTATTACAACGTTACAAAGAACTTAAAGATATCATCGCCATCTTAGGTATGGATGAGTTATCTGAAGAAGATAAGCAAACGGTATCTCGCGCACGTAAGATCCAGCGTTACTTATCTCAGCCGTTCTTCGTTGCTGAAGTATTTACTGGTTCTCCAGGTAAGTATGTTTCATTAAAAGACACCATCTCAGGATTCAAAGGAATTCTAGCGGGTGAATATGATGATATGCCTGAGCAAGCGTTCTACATGGTTGGTTCTATTGAAGAAGCCGTAGAGAAAGCTAACAAGATGTAATCATCTAGTAAGTATCTAGACCATGGTTTAGATACTTACGCTATAAGAGGTCGAGTCAAATGGCATTATTTACTGTAAATCTAAATGTTGTTAGTGCACAAGAAAGCTTGTTTTCAGGCAGCATTAAATCATTACAGATCACAGGTAGTGAAGGTGAGTTAGGTATTATGCCTGGTCATGCACCTTTATTGACCTCACTAAAACCTGGTATGGCATTAATCACTAAAGAAGATAATAGCGAAGAAGTTATTTATCTTTCAGGTGGTATGTTAGAGGTTCAACCAAATCAAATAATCGTACTTGCTGATATTGCAACGCGTGCAGATGATTTAAATGAACAAGCCGCTTTAGAGGCTAAACAACGTGCTGAAGACAACATGAACGCCCATGGCGCCGATGTTGACTACGCCGCTGTTGCTGCAGAATTAGCGCGTGCTGTAGCGCAATTACGTGTTATTCAAGCGTCTAACAAAAAAGGCTAGTTAATATCTTCAAATAAGAGATTAACCAAGGTTTAGTGTACAAATACAAACGCCCTGTTACGAAAGTGACAGGGCGTTTTTGTTGCTTAGATACTATATCTACATTTAATACACTACTATTTGTGAAACGCCTTGATTAAGGATTATAACGCTCGACAATAGCCACGCCTTGTCGATACCCTAAACCTCCGTTGCCATGTATTAAGCCAAGCTTTTCTTGGCCATCACATAAGCGGTGATGCATTAGTATCAGGGCATTGAGGGCTGGATTATTCCATGCGCCTTTGGCTAAATTCATACCGCCAGATATGGTGATGCTATGCTCAGCGAGGAAGTCTGGAATATCCTCTAATACCTCAACCAAGCCGCTCAATAATAAAAAAGCCATAGGCACAACAGGGTAGCAAGTATAAGTTTCTAATAGCGCTTCTCCCCCTTTGAACAAATCCACAAAGTTGATATTAGCTTCCTCACATGCTTGTTGATAAGCGTATTGTAAATGCTCATATTCAGATATATTTGTTAGAAACTCACGGCCATCGCCTTCAAGGCGGCTAAGTCCAACGGATTTTACTTTTAACCATTGTTTTTTATCCACATCTAGCTGCTCAGCGATATCTGCATTGGTTAACAATAACCGGCCTGAAAAATCCACCATAGGGTTCGCACAATCTACCCCGCGAAATAAGTCGGTAATGGGTTTATACCAACGCAAATCGGGTAATAATTCTGGCGTAAAGTTATCTGACAAAGCATTACGGAAACTCACTTTGTAATTGTCAAACAATGCACTAGCAAATGTTTTAAACTGTTGTTCACTAATGGTATGTTTTTCACTAAAGGCACGCGCTAAATCGGTATAAGCCTGTGTTAAAGGATAACTCTGACCATAAATGGCCATTTTGCTTAACCGGTCTTCACGGCTATAAGCTGTTTTTATATAATCTTCACCACTAATAACAACCGCAGACTCACCCTGCTCAATTAGGTTTTTTGCTTCAGCTAAGGCTTCTATCGGGGCGCAACCACTTCTAAAGTGGTGCTCTTGTTCTGGGCTATGCCAATCAGACTTTAAAGGCTCTATAACAAGATGCTTAGGGGTAATACCGTGTTGAAGTAACTGCGACTCAAGCTGTAAAACATGATCCAGACTACCTGAGTCATCTTGCTTCTTGGCAGCGCCAATAATGTAAGCCGAAGGAGTATTCACAAATTATTTAATCCACTAAAAATGGGTGGTGTTAACTGTATGCTATTTTATGAAAATTAAAAACCTGAAAACAGTGATCCAGTTGATAGTGCTAACAAATAATAAAAACTCAGAGGTAAGTTTCATGAGTTAATATCTATTCATTTAAATTCAAAATTAACCATCTTACCAATACTGGTTTTCCATCCTATCGCATCTATAAAGCCATCCCGACGTTTTAATATTGTATAAAAATTTTGTTTAGTTTATGAATAACCCTTATTTTTTAAACTCCTGTTAGTAAGGTAAACAAAATGTTGTTTGATTCGCGTGCGGTTGTAATTTTAGCTATTTTTGGTCTTCAAGCCTGTGGAGGGGGTGAAGGAAGCGAAAGCTCTACTGATATCAGCCCTCCTATGATCACATTAGTAGGGCCATCGAGTATTGAACACGAGCAAGGCACCAGCTACACTGATGCTGGTGCCACAGCCATGGATGATGTTGATGGTTCGGTCGTGATCAGCACTTCGGGAACGGTAGGTGCTGCAGCGGGGGTGTATACTCTTACTTACACGGCCACAGACAGCGCCGGCAATGCTAGCACAGCGACCAGAACGGTTACGGTGGCAGATACCACAGCGCCTGAGGTAACTTTACTCGGCTCTGCAACGGTTTATCATGAACAGGGCACCGCCTACGTTGATGCAGGCGCAACCGCCATAGATGCGGTTGATGGTGACATCACGGTAGTTTCAACAGGTAGCGTTAGTAACGATGCAGGAACCTATACGCTAACTTACACTGCACAAGACAACGCTGGGCACACTGCCGATGCGAGCAGAACGGTTATTGTGGAAGACACGACGGCGCCAGTGATCACTATGCTAGGCTCTACCAATGTTAATCATGAACTAGGCACTAGTTATATTGATGCTGGAGCCACTGCGATAGATGCGGTTGATGGTTCAGTATCAGTTAGCTCTTCAGGAACGGTCGACGACATCGCTGGTACTTATACGCTTACTTACACGGCCACAGACAGCACTGGCAATGCGACTTCAGCAACCCGAACAGTTGTGGTTGGTACAGTTGATACTGATTTGATTGTTTTTAATAATGGTTTAGTTGGCCCTCTTTGGGACAAAGGTCTCAGTGCTTTTGACTCTGCAATTAATTGGGGCGAATGTAACAATGATGGCGGTGATGCTTGTCCCAGTATCGGCTGGGGAGTCGTCAATGACACAGAGCGTGGCGATGTTCTCGAAATTACTCACAGCTCAGCTGGTGATCCTGCGGGGCTTTTTGTTGGCATCAACGGCATAGTTGATCTTTCAAACAACACTGATGGCAAGCTTATTTTTGATATCAAGGTGATCAGTGGCGACAGCAAAATCACCATGAAACTCGACTGCATTTATCCTTGCACCTCGGGCGACCAAGCTCTTGGCAGCAAGGGCGCTTCGGGTTGGGAAACCGTTGAAGTAGCACTGGCAACATTAACCGCTGGCGGACTAGATCTCTCTAGTGTCAATACCGGCATTGTTATCTGGGCAACTGATGCCACCAGCACGGTATTTCAAATTGATAACGTTCGCTTTACTGGTATTAATGATGGCGGAACGATCCCTGAGGATTATGTAGTCACCACTTATGGTGCTGGCAGTATTTCCAACACCATCAATCCTGATAGTTATCGTTGTGTTTATGATTATGGTAACTGGATCTACAATGCTGGTATTGTTGAGCCTGCTATTGCGGGTTGTAATACCCAAACAGGAATACCTTCAGGGACACCAACTAAATTGCATCCTCAGTTAACCGGTCCTGCGCTTGATAAACCAACACCAACCCATAAATGGTGGGGCTCAATTCCATTTATGGGTGAAATGACTATCGGTGATCCGAACAGTGCAGCTTACATTACGCCGGACCCAATGACAGCCCGTATCACCGAAAAAGGCGTTAGAGTAATGGGGATCCCTGCGGGCCTAACCACAACTGGCGATGGCTTTTTATATCCCATCCCTGATCCCTTTAGTGAAGTCTTCGACGGTCTGGCCATTGGTAATAGCGTTCATTCCAACTTGGAAGGTTACTTAAAAGACCACAGTGATGGTTCAGTTACCGTTGAGTGGCAGAGCGGTGGTCAAGCCGTTATGGAAGCGACCTTTGTACATGGTTCTCCTTACATTTATTTTAAAGCCTATGATGGTGAGCTAGTGGTGCGCACCCTACGAGAAGATGGTGGTGAAAAGGGTACCTTCTACAATCAAGGAGATAGTCTGGGTATATGGACCAGTGTTGCAGGAAATTATAATAATTTTCTAGTGACGGGAGAGGGTACTACAACATTTTCCAATATCACCAGTAATGAAATTACGGTAAGCAACACTGCGAAAGAACTCACCTTGACTTATTTGCCTCATCTTGGTGACATTCCGGCTGACACATTGACTAGTTTCTTTGAGGCCAAAGCGCGCGATGTGGTTACGGCGGTGTCAATTGATTATTCTGTCAATAAAACTACCAATATGGTGACAATGACTCACACCTATTTGGATGGACAGGGAACTCCTATTGAAACTGTTGCAGGCATGCACCCGCTGCACTGGAAAAATTCAGCACAGTCAACATCCGCGTATCAAAGTAGAAGTGCTCGTGGCACCATCAAGTTCAGTGAAACAGATAAGTTTAGTTACCAATTACCTTTTGTTGGTGTACTGCCCTCATTACCCACTATTGACGGTACATTTGATCAAACCACACTAACCAATTTGGTTAATGAATTTATTGCTCAGGGTGCTGCTGCTTGGAACACACATGACGACGCCTACTGGTCCGGTAAAAATTACAACAAGGTTGCTGAATTGATAGCAATTGCTGATGCTAACGGCATGAGTACAGAAGCGACAACGCTGCGTAATTGGTTGAAATCAGAGTTGTCGAATTGGTTTACTGCAGAGACTGACGGTAACCTCGACATCAATAAATATTTTGTCTACGACGAAGAGTGGAGCACGCTGCTGGCACTGGAAGAATCTTTTATGAGTCATCAGCAGTTAAATGATCACCATTTTCATTACGGCTACCTAGTACGTGCTGCTGCGGAAATTTGTCGAGAAGATGCCGCTTGGTGTGGCGCTGATCAATACGGGCCGATGATTGAATTGTTGATCCGTGATTATGCAGGAGGAAGAGATGACGCAATGTTCCCTTATCTGCGCAACTTTGATCCCGCCAATGGCTTTTCTTGGGCTTCAGGCAAAGTAAATTTTGCTCGCGGTAATAACAATGAGTCCACTTCCGAAGCCGCAAATGCCTATGGAGCCATTGTTTTGTATGGTTTGATTACCGGCAAAAATGACTTGGTAGAGCGAGGCATGTACTTACATGCTTCTACTACCGCAGCTTACTGGGAGTATTGGAATAATATCGACAGCTACAACAATGTTGGTGAGACTGAAGATAACTTCCCTGATGGTTATGACCGAATGACCACCTCGATAATTTGGGGCGATGGTGCGGTTTTTTCTACTTGGTTTAGCGGCGCCTTTGCACATATCTTGGGTATTCAAGGTTTGCCAACTAATCCACTGACCTTACATGTGGGCTTACATGCCGACTATATGGCTGATTATGTGACACTGGGCTTGAGTGAATCATCCAATGGCAAACCTTCAGGATTAATAGCCGATCAATGGCGTGATATTTGGTGGAACCTCTGGGCGATGACTGATGCCGATTCGGCAATAGCTGATTATGATTCAGTTGCTAGCTACACCGCTGAAGCAGGTGAGACCAAAGCGCATACTTATCACTGGCTTCATACATTCAGCAGTCTAGGCCATTTAAAGACAGGTACCGGAGAATTAACAGCCGACTATCCTGCGGCGTTGGCGTTTGATAATGATGGCGTGATCAGCTATGTAGTTTATAACTTTAGCGGTCAAACACTGACCGTAAACTACAGTGATGGCCAGAGCGTCACTGCTTCACCTTATGGCTTCACGGTAATCACTAATTAATAGCTATAGCCATAAGTCAGCATGCTTTGCCAATAGCATGCTCTGTTAAGTCGTTTTGAATTTATAGTTGCTCCAAGTTGATTTTGGAGCGACTTATGACACCTAGAACACTTGATGATTGGAAACACTTAGTTGATAAGCCAACAGCCAGTGGTTTATCTATGTCGAAGTTTTTCTGACTTCGATTAATTATAATAGTCTCTTATTATAATCATAAAAACTACATTAAACTGCCTGGCCACAAGCAAAACCACTGGACCAGCACCATTGAAAATTAAAGCCCCCCAAGTGGCCTGTGACATCTACAACCTCACCAATAAAAAATAAGCCCTTACATTGCTTAGCTTCAAAGGTTTTTGATGATAATTCGTCAGTATCTACGCCTGCCAAAGTAACCTCAGCCGTCCTAAAGCCTTCTGTGCCGTTAGGTTTTATTTGCCAAGTATTAATTTTTTCGGTTAATTCTTTCATTTCACTGTGATTTAACTGATTAACTGCTTTATCTAACACTATACCTTCATTCACTAATACTTCGACAAAGCGTTTAGGTAACAAGGTTGCCAGCAAGTTTTTTAATGATTTTTGGGTTTGCTTTTGTCGCCATTCGTTTAATAAATCAGTTAAGTTATGTTCAGGTAATAAATTCAGTGTAATCGCTTGTCCAGCTCTCCAAAAAGAGGAAATTTGTAAAATGGCTGGGCCAGAGAGGCCGCGATGAGTAAAGAGAATGTTTTCTCGAAAACTAGTACCATCTTCGCTGCTAACCTTGCAATCTATACTGATGCCAGATAAACCGTCAAAGCGCTTTTTATCGTGATCATGTAGGGTAAAAGGCACTAGTGCAGCGGTAGTTGGTAATACATTTAAACCAAACTGCTCAGCTATTTTATAGCCTATAGGTGTGGCGCCGAGTTTCGGCATGGTTAAGCCACCCGAAGCAACGACTAATGACTGACATTGGTAGCTGTTGAGGTTGGTTTTAATTAAATAGCCAGTCTCATTTTTAGTGACCTTAAGCACCTCTGTGCGCAGGTCAATATTAACACCTGCCCAGTCGCATTCTGTTATTAATACATCAACAATATCTTGGGCACTGTTATCACAAAATAGTTGCCCTAAAGTTTTGTGATGGTAGTCGACGCCATGGCGGTCAACTAAGTCGATAAAACCGTCTGCAGTAAAGCGGCTTAGTGCTGATTTAACAAAATGAGGGTTTTGACAAAGGTAGTTACTCGGTTGGGCATTTTGGTTGGTAAAATTACAACGACCACCACCACTGATTAAAATTTTTCGACCAGGCTTTTTGCCCATATCAATAACAATGACTTTTTTGCCTCGATAACCAGCACTAGCGGCGCACATTAAGCCTGCGGCACCAGCACCAATTATTAGCACATCAGTGGAAGTTATACTCATTGCTTAAGCTTGGGTATCTGTCATTATGCTACTAGAGCCACTTTTAGCCATTTCAGCTAAGTCTTTATCAACAAAAAATAAAGCATGACCGTCATGACCAACTAGGTTGATTTTATCTAAAACACTTTTGAATAAGGTTTCTTCTTCGTGCTGTTCAGCAACATACCATTGTAGGAAGTTGAAAGTAGAATAATCTTGATTAGTGAAAGCCTGATGAGCGAGGGCATTAATACGCTCGGTGATTTGACATTCGTGCTCATAGGTTTTTTCAAAAACATCGGCTAAAGATTCAAATTCATGAGGTGGCGCTTCAATAGCCCCTAAAATAGGTAACGCACCTGTTTCACTGACATAGGTGAATAAGCGTGTCATGTGATCCATTTCTTCAGCGGCGTGTTTGCGCATAAACTCAGCCGCACCTTCAAAGCCTTTTTCTTCACACCATGCACTCATTTGCAAGTAAAGGTTTGAAGAATAAAATTCTAGGTTAATTTGTTGGTTGAGTTTTTCTACCATTTTAGCTTTTAACATAAGTAAGCCTTTAACAATAATAAGTTTAGAGGATCTTGCCTTGCTAAAGAAAAATATTCAAGCCATTAGGATAAAACTTCACTTTTTATCTCAACGATAATTTAATTGCTTTAATAAATAGTGCCGTAGTTATCAATTTGGGTTAGGTAAATACGCAAGTCTAATTCTACTTGGTGATAGTCGCTCATCATATATTGGCACAGTTTATAAAAGGCTTTGCTGTGATCTTTCTCTTTTAAATGCGCCAGTTCATGTACCACAATCATGTTTAAAAATGCTTCAGGTGTGTTTTTAAATAGACTTGCTATGCGTAATTCATTCTTGCTTTTTAATTTGTTGCCTTGCACGCGTGATACATAAGTGTGCAAGCCTAATGCATTGTTGATAATGTGAATTTTATCATCAAATTTTATTTGGCTAAGTGGCGCTGATTTTTTTAAATAGTTATTTTTTAAGGTAACAACATAGTTGCGTAGCATTTTATCATTACTGATAGCGTGAGTAGTAGGGTATTTACCTAACAAATATTTGCTTAAAGTTTTTTGCGCTAGCATTTGCTGTACTTGGCTTTGTATTGTGGGTGAATAAGCCGAGAGGTACTTTAGATCACAGGACATGGGTTAGCTTTTAGGGATAGCGGCATTGACGTAAACATCAAAACGATTTTTTTTCATCTTAATGCTCATCGAGGGCTTTTTATCAGCCAAAGGAGGTGCATAGTTTGGGCGCTTTACTACTACACGATATTTGGCGAGTTCAAGGGCCGGTGCAAGTAGGCTGTCAGCATCTAAATCTTCCCCCACTAAAGATTGGAACACGCGCATTTCTTTTTTCACTGCCGCTGATTTTTCGCGGTGTGGGTACATGGGATCAAGGTAGATAACATCTATTTGAGAAGCTAAATTCATATCTTCGATAGCTGAGCTATGTATTAGCTGCATGGAATTGGCAATATCGCACACATCATTGTTTAGTTTTGCTCGCGCTAGTCCATCATCAAGTAATGCGGCTACAACGGGCATGCGCTCCATAAGAGTGACTTGGCAGCCTAGGCTGGCGAGGACAAAGGCATCACGACCTAAACCTGCGGTGGCATCAAGTACATGCGGCGCAAAACCATGTTTTAAGCCAATGGCTTTGGCGATATCTTGTCCACGGCCACCACCGAATTTTCGACGATGGGCGCTTGCCCCTTCAACAAAATCTACTTTAATGCCGTCAAGTTTAGGCTCATCTAGCTTTATTAATTCTAGGGCTTGTTGGTTAAATTGCAGTAAGAATTTTAATTGTGGATATTTATTGGCTGAGGCCGCGTCACCAATGTAGTTAAACTGCCATTTATGGGCGACCTTTTTGGCGGCGTCACTATCAATACTATCAAGATAAGCAACGCCAATATGAGTAAATTCAGTCATCAAGTTTGTTGCTCTAGTTGTACAAAGTTATCTCCACCGGCAAAGGCGATTAATCGGCTCAGTTGCATTAGGCTATAACCTGTTTGGCTTTGTAGTTTATTAAAATAGCTTTGCATGGCGGTTAAGCTTCTTTTACTGTGCAGACCGCCATCGATAACTCTTTGTGCTCTAAGGTAAGCTTCAACATCTGAACTAAGAATAAAAGTATCTTTGCCCAATAAGCGTAATACATTAGGGCCGGTGTTGCCACCCAGTCGCTGTCCGTGCTTTTTCAAATAGGCCCATAAACCAATAATATCTGTGCTGGGCCAGTCGGCTATAAGTTTAGCAAAAGAGCTACTATGTTCAGTTTGGTGCTCAAAAAGCATTTGAGCATTGGCTTTGATGGTTTTTACTTTATTGTAATTACGAATTATTTTAGGATCGGCTGCCTTACGCTCCAGCATTTCTTCAGGCATCATCAAAATTTTCTCAATATCAAAATTGAAAAAAGCCTCTTCAAAATCAGGCCATTTGTTTTCAACGACTCGCCAAACAAAGCCTGATTTGAATATTTGCTTGGTAAAGGCGCTTAACACTCTATCGTCACTGAGTTGAGGTAATGTTGTTGCATCACCCATTTCACCGTATTTAATTACCAATAAAGCTTCTAATGTCAGCTTGCCACCCTTTCGTTGAGCGGCACGCTGATATAAATCTTCGAATTTTTCGGTCATTGGTTTGTTAAGCCTCAATGCCAGAGTGGCGAAGTAGGGCATCTATTTCAGGCGCTCGGCCTCTAAAGGCGGCAAACAACTCGCTTGGTTCTTCACTGCCCCCTTTTTCTAGGATATTGGTTAAGAATGACAGCCCGGTTTGCGCATTGAAGATACCTTGCTGCTCAAATAAGCCAAAAGCATCAGCAGATAAAACTTCAGCCCATTTGTAACTGTAATAACCTGCGGCATAACCACCACCAAAAATATGACCAAAGCCATGTTGAAAACGGTTAAAATCAGACGCCTTAACAACGGCATATTGCTCGCGCACCTGATCTAAAGTGTGCTGGATATGGTCTTCCCCTGCTTGGCTAGTGTAGCTAGCGTGCATGGTGAAATCAAAAATACTAAACTCTAGTTGTCGCAACATTTGCATGGCTGATTGGAAGTTTTTCGCGGCAAGCATTTTATCTAGCAATGCTTGTGGCAGCGGCTCACCCGTTTGATAATGACCAGAAATCAAAGATAGGGCTTCACCTTGCCAACACCAGTTTTCTAAAAACTGACTTGGTAACTCAACCGCATCCCAAGGTACGCCATTGATACCTGCAACTGAGCTAGCATCAACTTGCGTGAGCATATGATGCAAACCATGGCCAAATTCATGGAAAAGGGTGACCACTTCATCGTGAGTAAATAACGCTGGGGTATCACCAATAGGGCTATTGAAATTACAGGTAAGATAAGCAACAGGGTATTGGATTACACCATTAGCAAGTTGGTGGCGGCCTACGCAATCATCCATCCAAGCGCCACCACGCTTCTTGGCTCGAGCGTATAAATCTAAATAGAAGCTACCGCGTAGTTCACCTTTACTATCTAAAACATCATAAAAAGTCACATCTTTATGCCAAGTATCAACGCCTTTGCGTGCTTTAATATTCAGGCCAAATAATTTATGTACAACTTCGAATAGGCCATTGATAACTCTTCCTTCTGGAAAGTAAGGGCGTAATTCTTCGTCAGAGATGGCATAACGACTGTGTTTAAGCTTTTCACTATAATAAGTAAGATCCCATGCTTGAAGATCTGTTTGTGAGTATTCACTAGCGGCAAAGTCGTTAAGCTCTTTAAAATCTTTTTCACCTTGATGTTTTGATTTTACCGCTAGGTTTTCTAGGAATGCCATGACTTCATCTGTGGTATTTGCCATTTTAGTGGCGAGTGAGTGCTGGGCATAATTGTCAAAATCAAGCAAATTAGCTAACTCATGGCGCAGTGCTAATATCTCGTTCATGATGTCACTATTATCAAATTCACCCGCATTAGGACCTTGATCTGATGCACGGGTTACAAAAGCGCGATAAAGCTTCTCTCTTAATTCGCGGTTATCACAATACATCATCACCGGTAAGTAGCTGGGAATATCTAAAGTAAATAAGTAGCCTTGTTGCTCTTTACTTTTTGCTAATGCTTGCGCCGCAGCAAGGGCACTTTCTGGTAAGCCAGATAATTGTTTGTCATCGGTAATATTGACACTAAAGGCATGTGTGGCATCTAAGACGTTATTGCTAAATGTTGAGCTTAACTCTGATAGGCGACTAACAATTTCACCATAGCGCTTTTTATCTTCATCATTTAAAGCAATACCTGATAATTTAAAATCACGCAGAGCATTGGTGATTACTTTTTGCTGTGAAGTATCTAATGTATCAAATAATTCGCTATTTTTTAAGCTTTGATAAGCTTGATATAAATCTTGGTGCTGTCCTACAAAAGTGCCGTATTCTGAGAGCAGTGGTAAGCAAGACTCATAAGCATCACGTAGTTCATCGGTACTGACCACAGAGTTCATGTGCGAAACAGGTGAAAATAATTTTGATAGTACGTCATCAATAGCGTCAATAGGCTCTACTAAGTTTTGCCAAGTATAGTGCTCGTTTTGGTTTAACACGTTAGCAATTACGTTTTTACAATCTTGAATAGCTTGTTTAACGGCGGGTTTTACATGCTCGGGTTTAATTTTAGAAAAAGCAGGTAAGTCAGAGTTTTGCATTAAAGGATTAGTCATAATAAGCACAAGTCAATAAATAATAGTGTAGATGTAATGTCGGTAGCAGAGATATTCAAGGGGCATACACTGGCAAGTCAAAAAAAGTCTTGGTAGTTATTTTGCTTATTTATATAGCTGTTATACTTAACCGAAGTTAATAAGTATTCCATTGTAGTGAAAAACTATTTAAAGGTTGTAGTAATTTTAAGCAGATGAAATTTTGGAAAATATCGTAACTGTATGTACTTATTGCTTTATTTAGCTTTAACTTACCGGCTGAAGATCATAATAGCGTTAAAAATTTATATCTAGATAATATTTCTATCAAGGAGGGGTTATCTCAAGGTACAGTTAACGCTATTTTAGCTAGCCGCAGTGGTTTTGTTTGGCTTGCAACGGATAATGGTCTTAATATTTATGATGGCCATACAATAAAGCAACTGCCAGGGCCTAATAACGGCTTTATTGATGCGAGTATTTATTCGGTAAAACAGGACAGCCAAGGTGGCGTTTGGATTGGTTCTGATGATGGCTTGTATCGCTTTCAGCCAACAATTGATAAATATCAGCTAATTTTCCCTAATGATGAAGAGCATTATGCTATTGACGTTATAGAGGGAAAAAATAACACCAATGACAATGGCTATTGGATTGCTACCACTAAAACTATTGGCTTTTACTTACCTAGTCAGGGACAGTTTCAAACCAAGCTGGACTTATCAAAAGAGTGCCTGATCAAAATAATATTTTTCAAATAAAATACCATCAACAGATGCTATATATTGCCACTCGAGTTGGAGTGTTTGGCTATAACATTAATACTGGGCAATGGCGAAAATTGCCAAGTTTCGCGAAAAACAATACACAAGATAATTTTAACGTCATAGAAGCAAGCAAAAGCTATGCTTTATATATTTGCGAGCAAAACAACTTATACATAGGCACCAATTACGGGGTTTTCAGTGTTAACATTAACAATATGGATAAATATATCCAAGAAGACAGCTCATTATTAAGCTATAAACAAATATTGAGGGAAGTCTCTGTTTGGCAGTTTCTGCCTGAAGACAATCAACTTTATATTGCCAGCAATAAAGGTTTACACCGAGTTGATGTTAACACTCAACAAGCAACATTTTTATTTGGTTTTAGTAACTATTTTGACAATATATCTAACAATACCGTTAAATCTTTAGCCCTAGATAATAGCGGAGTGTTTTGGCTAGGCTCAAAAACTTCAGGTGTTTACTTGTGGGACCCAAGTCGAGAGTTAATCAGTAATTATCGCTATCAAAAAAATGCTGAAAATAGTTTAAGCCATAATGCCGTGTGGGCTTTACAACACCATAGTGATGATGAGCAAAAATTTTGGGTGCGTACTAGTCAAGGATTGAATTTAGTTGATAAAGCTAAAGGGATTGTTGAACGGCTCATGTTAACTGACAGTACTAAAAGCCAATTTAGTGAAAATCATATCTTCAATATTTTTAATTATGGTGAAAACAGCTTGTTACTGTCAACCTTGAAAGGAACTTTGCTGTATAACACTGACTTGAAACAAGTTACAGATATGAAATTTAGCGATGAAGCCGCTGATATTTTAGCGAAAGATCATTATTTTGTGCACATGCAAGATCAACGTTACCTTTGGTTAGTGTATGAAGAAAATGTCGCCTTGGTAGACTTGAAAACAGGAAAGGTTGATCCCTTATCTAGTATTGCTGCCATAGTACCATTAAATAAAATATATCACTTTCTTAGTCTGCTTCCAAACAGTCAAACGATGTAATTTAGCACTAATGACAGCTTGTTGGGCTATGATTTATATACAAAACGGTTAAACGACTTTATCAGCACCCTAATATTGCAGCTAGCAAGTGGGGCGCTTTTGATAGCTGGACTATTGATAAAAATAATATATTTTGGCTGAGTTACCCTACAAAAGGCTTAATAGGTTTAGAGTTACCCACGTTTAAAGCAAAGTACTTTTATCACAGTGGCACTCTATTATTGATAATAATGTCTATAGTTTATTAACGGATGAAGATATATGGTTTTCGACCTATAAAGGACTGTTTTTACTGGATAGTGATAATCAGCATATTCGAAATTTTTCTATCGAAAATGTCTTGCCAGCAATGGAGTTCAATTCGAATGCCAAGCTTAAACTTTTAGATGAACAATTAGCCTATGGCTCTATGGAAGGGGTCAGTCTATTTAGCCTAACAAAATTAAAAAACAAGCACCCCAGTAGCAAAATACAAGTTTTCATTACCGGAATTGAGGTGATCTCCCGGGATTTAGGTTTACCCTTGCTGATCAATCAACAAGAAGAAGTGCGCTTACAGTATGATGATGCTGGTATTCGATTTGACTTCTCAACCCTTTCCTATGCAGATGCCCAAGACGTTCAATTTGAATATAAATTATCGGGTGAAAGTACCGTTACTTACCCGCTGACGATAATTTAATGTTTGGTAAGCGCATATCTCAGGCGTTAGGCTATGTAGATTTAGCAACGTCAGATAGTTTTGAGCAACATGTTGAGTTAATTCATCCTGATGATAAAGAGGCTTTTTTATCTAGTTGACGTCTCTTTATTGAAGAAAATAACTCTGAAGAAACCTTTTCATGTACATACCGCTTGAAGCACTCGGAAGACCATTGGTTATGGTATAAAGACTTAGGAAAAATCGTCAGTGTTGATAAAGACAGTAACCCCAGTCGAATTACTGGCTCCTACACTAATATTACTGAAACTCGCGCCGAAGAAGTTCGCAGCCAATATTACGGTGAAGCATTTAAGTAAACCAACGACTGGGTGCTTATCGTTAATGATGATTTTACTCGAGTAACGGCTAATCAATCATTGAGAGCTATTTTTGGTTGGCCAGATGAATATTTTGAATTCAACAGCAATTTAATGGGCTTAAGTAAACGATGTTGGCAATTTTTTCAGCAGTTATTTCGTTCATTAAATGAGGGTGAGCACTGGCGCGGTGAAGAGTTGGTGGTGCTATTAGAGTCCTTTCGTAGCACGACTCAATTAGGGCAAATAGCGTAAAAAATTATTACTTCTGTAGAGCAACCCTTGATGACTTTGGTACTGGCTTTTCTTCACTTTCTTATTTGAAACAATTACCGCTTGATATCATTAAAATAGATCGTAGTTTTGCCTCTGGTATCGGCATAGAAAAAACCGATGAAGCGATTGTTGATGCCACCATTGCCTTGGCAAAACGACTCAATATGCATTGCATTGCTGAAGGGGTAGAAACCAGTGAGCAACTTAATTATTTAATAAAGCGGCATTGTCACTACATTCAAGGTTATTTATACAGTAAACCTGTCGATGTAAAAACCATAAGCGACTATTTGGGAGCGAATGTTACTGAGTTAAAAACCACTTAGTTTTTGCTAATAGCCGCCTTTAGATTGAATAATATTCTTTTGTGCCCATATATTTAACATTAGAAACAAATTCTTTGGAACAAAGTATGACACAACATTTTGATTATTTAGCCATAGGCGCTGGCAGCGGTGGTATTGCTTCAGCCAATAGAGCAGCAAAACTTGGTAAAAAAGCGGCTGTAATAGAAGCTAAACATATAGGTGGAACTTGCGTTAATGTTGGTTGTGTCCCTAAAAAGGCTATGTGGTATGCAGGGCAAATTAGTGATGCGCTTAAGTATGCACATGATTATGGCTTCAAAGTGGATAAGCAAGGTTTTGATTGGAGTCAGCTTATTAAGAACCGAGAGGCTTATATTGAGCGCATTCATGGCGCCTATCAGCGTGGCTTTGATGCTAATAAAGTTACGGTTATTCATGGTTTTGCGAAGTTTGTTAATAAAAATACTGTTGAAGTTGAAGGTACTTTATATACTGCCGATCATATCACCATTGCCACCGGCGGTAGACCGTCAATTCCTGATATTGAAGGCGCAGAATACGGCATAGACTCCGACGGCTTTTTCGCACTAGATAAACAGCCTGAGTCTGTTGCCGTGGTTGGTGCTGGTTATATTGCTGTTGAGCTGGCGGGTGTTTTTCATGCCTTAGGGACGCAAGCTCATTTATTGGTTCGTAAGGAAAAACCACTGCGAGCTTTTGATGATATGTTATCCACCACGTTAGTGGAGCAAATGGCTAAACATGGGCCTACACTGCATAATCATAGTACGCCAGCGCGCATAGAAAAGCTGAGTGATGGTAAGCTGCTGGTGCACTTAACCAATGGTCAAACTGTCGGCCCTGTTGAAAAGCTGGTGTGGGCTATTGGTCGAGAGCCTGCGACTGACAATATTAATTTAGCACTTACTGGTGTCGAGCTAGATGAGCATGGTTTTATTAGCACAGATAAATATCAAAATACTAATGTTGAGGGTATTTATGCGGTTGGTGATAATACCGGCCGTGCGCAATTAACCCCGGTTGCGGTTGCTGCTGGCCGTCGCTTATGTGAGCGCTTATTTAATAACAAACCTGATGAGCACCTTGATTATAGTGATATTGCTACCGTGGTTTTTAGTCACCCTGTTATTGGTACAGTAGGATTAACTGAAGCTGAGGCGGTTGCTGAATATGGTGAAGATAATATTTGTGTATATAATTCGCAGTTTACCGCATTATATCAAGCGATCACCGAAGACTATCGCGATCCCACGCGTATGAAGCTTATTTGTGCGGGCGTTGAAGAAAAAATTGTCGGTATTCATTCTATTGGTTTTGGTAGTGATGAACTATTACAAGGCTTTGCTGTGGCATTGAAAATGGGCGCAACCAAGGCTGATTTCGATAATACTATTGCTATTCACCCCACGTCTGCCGAAGAGTTTGTTACCTTATAGATCTTACTCTGGAAACCTTAAGCTATTCGCCTGCTGTTATCCTTATGATGTAGTCATTGATGATATCGGCATTAAGGTACACAATGTAATCCTCTTCAAATGAAGAGGGTTACATTTTTAGCCTATAGCTAAAAAAAACTTTCACTTTTATATCTGGTTGAGCCGTTGTTAGGTCACGCCACTTCTCGCTTATGTTTTTTTGTTATTTTAAGCTGCAAAAAATCTTTAAAAAAAGTTTAATAATATACTAGCAATGATGTGAAAATCTGATAATCTCTCAGCACGTAATTTTTCTTGCTTGTCTTTTGTACAATCAAAAAAGTAACGGGGATAAATTTATTTATCCACAAAAATAAAAATAAAAAATATTGTGTGCTAAAAGGATTTTGTTCTTACCTTTTTTCAATAAAATCAAAAACATGAATCAAAGTACCAGAATGGAGTAGTTTCCTGTTCTGGCGTTTTTCTGCGCTTGTCAACAAAGTTATCCACAAAAGTGTTGTGACAATTCTCACTCGGCAGTAGAGCAAGTGGCCGCTTTATGGCATGCTAAGCCCATTCTCAATTTTAGTGTGTTTTTTTATGACAACATTGGTAGCAAACTCCCCGTTATCTCCCCTTATATTAGTTGACGGCTCATCTTATTTATTCCGTGCTTATCATGTGCCTTATTTACAAGCATTATCGACAGCTGATGGTCGACCTACGGGGGCGATCACTGGGGTATTGAATATGATCCGCAGCTTAAAAAAGGATTACCCTAATGGTAATGTCGTGGTGATATTTGATGCCAAAGGCAAAACATTTCGCAACGATATGTATCCTGAATATAAAGCCAATCGCCCACCTATGCCAGATGATTTACGTAGCCAGATTGCCCCTCTTCACGAAATGATTACCGCCATGGGTTTGCCACTGTTGGTCATTCCCGGTGTGGAGGCTGATGATGTTATTGGTACGTTAGCGAAACAAGCCAGTGAACAAGGTATAGAAACGGTTATTTCGACCGGTGATAAAGATATGGCACAGTTGGTTACCCCGCATGTGCGATTGATTAATACCATGACAGATGTGGAGATGAATGAGGCTGGCGTAATAGAGAAATTTGGAGTCCGCCCCGATCAAATCATCGATTATTTAGCATTAATGGGGGATAAAGTAGACAACATCCCAGGTGTGGTAAAATGTGGTCCTAAAACAGCGGTTAAGTGGCTAACTGAGCATGGTACACTGGATGAAGTGATCGCCAATGCTGACAAAGTTAAAGGTAAGATTGGTGAAAATTTACGTGATGCCCTTGAGCAGTTACCAATGTCTTATCAATTAGCCACCATTAAATGTGATGTGGAGCTAGAAAAAAGTGCCGAGCAATTACAACCTATTGAGGCCGACCCTGATGCGCTAATAAAACTCTATACAGAATATGAATTAAAACGCCTGCTTGCCGATATCACTAAAGGCGGCTCAGAAGATACCACGGATAGTAAACAGACTAAAACTAGTACTACATCCACCAGTAAAAATATCGATGTAGCAGCTCCACAAGTCACTAACAGTGAATACGATATAATTTTTGAACAAGCTCGCTTTATTGCTTGGTTGGAAAAATTAAAAAACAGTAAAGCCTTTGCCTTTGATACTGAAACCACCAGCATTAATTACATGAAAGCTGAATTAGTCGGTTTATCCTTTGCTGTTGAAGTGGGTAAAGCAGCCTATGTGCCATTAGCCCACGATTATATTGGCGCACCTGAGCAATTAGACAGAGACTGGGTACTGACACAGCTAAAACCATTGTTAGAAAGCAGTGAGGTTAAAAAAATTGGTCAAAACCTAAAGTATGATACCAATGTATTAAGTCATTATGATATTAAATTAGCAGGCGTTGATTTTGATACCATGATTGAGTCCTACTGTTTTAATAGCGTCGCTACTCGCCATAATATGGATGCCCTAGCACTTAAATACCTAGATTATAAAACTGTGCACTTTGAAGATATTGCCGGTAAAGGCGCGAAGCAATTAACTTTTAATCAAATCGATATTGAAAAAGCTGGACATTATGCCGCAGAAGATGCCGATATTACCTTGCGTTTACATCAAGCTATTTTCCCCGCGCTAGAGCAATTACCTGAGCAACTAAGCGTTTATAACGAGATAGAAATACCCTTAATGCCAGTCTTAGCACAAATGGAGCAAACAGGTGTGCTGATTGATTGTCATTTACTCGATCAGCAAAGCCATATTATTGGTCAGCGCTTAGATGAGTTAGAAATTGAAGCTCATAATTTAGCCGGAAAAAGCTTTAATCTTAGCTCTCCCAAACAGTTACAACAGATCTTATTTGAAGAATTAAATATTCCGGTCATCAAAAAAACACCTAAAGGTGCACCATCAACGGCAGAAGAAGTACTTCAGGAGCTGGCGTTAGATTACCCATTACCAAAAATTATTTTAGAAAATCGTGGTTTAAGTAAGTTGAAATCTACCTATACCGATAAGCTACCTTTAATGGTCAGCGACAAAACCAGTCGCGTACATACCTCATATCATCAGGCGGTTACAGCAACAGGACGTTTATCATCGACGGATCCAAACTTACAAAATATTCCGATTCGCTCTGAGCAGGGGCGTAAAATACGCCAAGCATTCATTGCCCCTGAAAATTATAAAATAGTGGCCATTGATTATTCACAAATTGAACTGCGCATTATGGCGCACTTATCTAATGATAAAGGGCTGGTCACCGCCTTTAGCGAAGGTAAAGATATTCACCGCGCAACAGCCGCTGAAATTTTTGCCGTAGCCTTAGATGAAGTCACGTCAGATCAGCGCCGTAGTGCTAAAGCCATAAATTTTGGTTTGATTTATGGCATGTCTGCTTTTGGTTTAGCGAAGCAGTTAAATATTGGTCGCCAGCAAGCACAAGAATACCAAGATAAGTACTTTCATCGTTATCCGGGAGTATTAACTTACATGGAAGAGACCCGTCAGCAGGCAAGTGAACAAGGTTATGTTGAAACTCTATTTGGTCGACGTTTATTTTTGCCTGACATTAATGCTAAAAATGGTATGCGTAAAAAAGCCGCGGAGCGTGCCGCTATCAATGCGCCAATGCAAGGGACAGCAGCAGATATTATTAAAAAAGCCATGTTAGCAGTAGCGGGGTGGTTAGCCGAGCAAAATGATGATCGCATTAAAATGACTATGCAAGTACACGATGAACTGATTTTTGAAATCCATCAGGATATTGTTGAAGAAACTACCGCTAAGCTAGTTGAATTGATGAACAATGCTGTTGAATTGAGTGTACCGCTTATTGCTGAGGCAGGTATTGGTGACAATTGGGATGAAGCCCATTAGATAGAGCTTTATGATAATAAGCGCTGCTAGCAATATAGCTTAGCAGCGTTTTTTTATCAGTTATTGTTTCTATGTTTTATTTAACAAATAATCAGCATGCTTTTTATCTACGCCAAGAATATGCCCTGGAAACCATAACTTAAGAATAGACATAAGCTCTTTAAATTGGTCCATACTGGCACTTTCAGCTTTCTTTTGAAGATCGGTTAACTCTTTAAGCAACATAATATGGTTATGTCTATGTGCTTCAAAATCAGGACATTGATTTAACTTTAATAGCTTCTCTTCGTTACCAAAGTGCATCCGAGCATATGAAACTAGTTCACCTATAGAGGGAGCTAATTGTAAATAAGCGCCACCAGATTTAACGGTTTCATCAATATCATTAATTAAATGCATCATGTGCTTATGCTGGTTATCAATTTCTTCAACACCGACACTTAGCTTTTCATTCCATGTTAGCAGTGGTGCTAAAAACTCATTGCCACCAGCACGCAGTAAATTTGAAAATTTAGACTCAAGATCAAACGGCAGCTCTATTTGCTTCATTATTGATTTGTGCATCCATGCGAGACAAATAAAGGATACCGCAAACATGAACATCCAAGCACTTGTCCACAAACCCGTCCATTCGAGTAAATAGCCAAAAATGATTGGGCAAACAAATCCACCAAGGCCACCCAATACACCGACCATACCACCAACAACACCAACTTCGTCAGGAAAATAGTCTGGAATATGTTTGTAAACGGCCGCTTTACCAATTCCCCAGATACTGCCTAAAACTACAACCATTACCGCAAATATCCATACGTTAGCTTGAAAATAAATACGGGTGACACCTTTGGCAAGTAATTCTTTTTTCTGTACTTCTTGGCCTACTTCAACAACGCTTTCTTGCCAGCTTTCCTTCGTTGGAAAAACTAACATTTCTTCATCAAGGTCTTCAAAACCAGTGGTTTTAACTTTTAGCGGGTACACTCTATCACCAAGCGTAATTGCGCTATCCGTTACTGAGGTTACCGTACCAGAAGCTTTAGCCATTATGCCTTGCCCAGTAGAGTAAACTTCCATTTTGGGTACAGAAAGCGCCATGGAAATAATAACGGATGAGCCAAGCACCCAGTACATTACTTTCCTAGCTCCCCATGTGTCTGACATCCAACCACCGAGAGCGCGAATAATACCAGAGGGAAAACTAAATAATGCCGCGAGAATACCAGCCGTAACCAATGGCATGTAATAGACATTAACAAAGTAAGGGACAAGCCACTGTGAAAAAGCAACAAAGCAACCGAAAACTAAAAAGTAATAAAGGCCAAATCGCCAAACTCTCACATTAGTCAAAGGTTTAAGCATTTCTCTAACTGGCTTGTTATGTGAAGCAGGCTTCTTGTTGGTGGTAAAAAATAAAAAGATAACCCCCATAGCCACTAACAATGCCGCATACATTATCGGCAATTCACGCCAGCCATCTATGTAACTGCCATTATCTGTTAATCGGTTTAACATAGTAGGAGCAAGTAATGTCGTGAAGGCAGCACCCGCGTTACCCGCGCCAAAAATACCTAAAGCCATGCCTTGCTTATTTCTTGGATACCAAATAGAGGTAAAAGCAATACCCACAGAGAAACTTGCTCCAGCTAAACCAAAACCAAAGCTACAGGCGGCAAAAAACCAGAAACTATCGGCATAAGAAAGTAAATACATGGGCACAGCACAGATAAATAACAAGCCGATGAAAATAGGTTTACCGCCAAATTTATCGGTTAATATGCCGGCAGGAAGCCTAAAAATAGCACCGGTGAGTACAGGGATACCCATTAACCAACCAATTTCAACTGGACCCCAATCATAAATTTGATTGGCCGCTAGGTAAGTGACTAATACACCGTTTAACATCCAAACAGCAAAGCAGGCTGTAAAGGCAAAGGTGTTGAAAAATAGCATTTTATGAGATTGAAAAGTGGCTTGTTCTTGCATTATTAATATCTTTTTTATAACTTGCTTATTATTTTAGCCTTATATTGATTGGATGTGTTGCTGATTTTTAGTTTTTTTTCTTCTAATACCAATTGAGTTATTAATTAATCCGGTTGGCATGACATAAGGTTAAGCATTTGAATAGCGTTCTTTATTGCCAAGCCAACGTTGAATAAGCGCTTGGGCACACTCAGGATTTTGACGAGATAATAAATAAGCTTTTTGTTTGATATCCGCAAGAAGATAGCCATCACGAATTAAATCGGCAATTTTCAATTCGGCTAAGCCTGTTTGGCGAGTGCCTAGTAATTCGCCAGGGCCGCGAATTTCGAGATCTTTTTCAGCAATAACAAAACCATCATTACTTTCCCTTAATACCGCTAAACGCTTAGTGGCCGTTTTAGATAAGGGGGCTTTGTAAAGCAATACACAATGAGAGGCAATAGAGCCACGACCTACACGGCCGCGTAACTGGTGTAATTGTGCTAGCCCTAAACGCTCAGGGTTTTCTATTACCATCAAACTGGCATTGGGCACATCAACACCGACTTCAATGACGGTTGTGGCAATAAGTAAGTGAATATCACCCGCTTTAAAACCATCCATAATTTGTTGCTTTTCAGGGGCTTTCATTCGGCCATGTACTAAGCCTATTTTTAGCTCGGGTAATTGTTCCTGCAGGTGTTGCGCAGTGTCTTCAGCCGCTTGGCACTGTAATACTTCTGATTCTTCAATCAGTGTACACACCCAATAAGCTTGACGATTATCATTGCTGCAACCCTCTCTAATACGCTCAATGACATTATCGCGACGTGAATCAGGCAGTGCTATGGTATTTATCGGGGTGCGCCCAGGCGGTAGCTCATCAATAACAGAGGTGTCTAAATCGGCATAGGCCGTCATAGCTAAAGTACGTGGGATCGGTGTTGCGGTCATGATCAGCTGATGAGGATAATTGTGGTCAAATACCCCTTTTTCTCGTAATGATAAGCGTTGATGAACGCCAAACTTGTGTTGTTCGTCGATAATAATTAAGGCTAATTTATCAAAGCTAACATCCGCTTGAAATAATGCATGCGTGCCAATAACCATTTGCATTTCACCGCTGGCGATATGCTCTAGCGCTATTCGTCTAGCTTTTGCTTTCGTTTTACCCGCTAGCCAGCCGACTGTAATATCGAGCGGGTTAAACCATTTGGCAAAATTGATTGCGTGTTGCTCGGCTAAAATTTCTGTGGGTGCCATTAATGCCACTTGATAACCTTGGCTGATAGCCTTTAATGCCGCTAGTGCAGCGACTAAGGTTTTTCCTGAGCCAACATCACCTTGTACAAGGCGCATCATCGGCTGTGCTTTAGCTAAATCGGTGTTAATTTCACTAACCACCCGTGTTTGGGCATTGGTGGGAGAAAATGGCAAGCTTGCTAAAAAGCTGCTTTTAGCTGCTTCATTCAGCGTAAGTGAGACTGCTTGGTGAATATCGCTATTCTGTCTGAGTTTTAACATACTCAAATTGTGAGCAAGCAACTCTTCTTTAATTAAGCGTAATTGGGCTGGGTGTTTACCGTTTTCAAGTTGGCTGGTGGAAGCTTCGGGTGGTGGTCTGTGGATAATGGCCAGAGCTTGCGCCAGTGAATACTGCTCGTCAAATAAACTTATCGGTAAAAGCTCTTCTACTTGTCCCCATTGTAAACGGATCAGCGCTTGATCGGTCAAGTTACGCAGTGACATTTGTTTTAAGCCGTCAGTGGTAGGATAAACAGGTGTTAAGGTTTCTTCGACGGGTGTCAGTGCCCTGTCATCATCAAGCGATTTGTATTCAGGGTGGACTATTTGAAAGCCACGAGGGCCTCGTTTTATTTCACCGTAACAGCGTATCGTGCGACCGACGCTTAAGCTGTTTTTTTGGCTGGCGGAAAAGCTGAAAAAACATAGTTGCACATTGCCTGTGCCATCATTTAAGTCAACGATTAACATACGGCGCTTGCCATGGGTGATTTGGTTGTTGGTTATTTCGCCGATAATATTGGTGTGTGTGCCGGGTAAGCAGTCACGAATAGTAGTGACGCGTGTTCTGTCTTCGTAGCGAAGCGGAAGGTGAAACAATAAATCTTGCACTGACACTAAACCTATTTTGGCTAGCTTAGCGGCCATGCTTGGCCCTACACCTTTAAAGGTAGATAGGGCAACTTGTGATAACTTAGTCAGTGTTTCCATGGTTAATGTTCGCGGTTAACATCGCCTCGGTAAATTAATCATCAAGATGTTGCCAAGCACTTTTATCCATTTGCATTTTTTGCCACCAAAGCTCGTCAGCAACAATTTGCCCGTCGTCATCAATGGCGGGATAAGGTAAACCTTTTCGCTGGCAAGCCTCAGCAAATATAGGATGACCACCTTCGAATAACGTGCGCTGGCGACGTTCATCACTAAGGCTGGCCTTATCATACATACCAGCAAGTTGGCGCTGACGTTGTGCTTCATATAAAACAACCGAGCAGGCAACAGAAACATTTAACGATTGCACCATACCCACCATAGGGATAATAATGTCTTGATCCGCCATCTCAAGGGCGACATCAGAGGCACCAAATTTTTCTTGACCTAAGATGATAGCGGTAGGCTTGGTATAGTCAACTTCTCGAAAGTCTACCGCACTTTCGGATAAGTTGGTGACCAATACCTGCATGCCTTGTGCCTTGAGTTGTTTAATGGCATCAGCCGTATTATGGTGGCTATGAACATCAATCCAGTTTTGGCTACCAGCAGCACTGCCGCCGCGCACTTCTGCTTCTTCGCTTTTCCAAATAGCGTGAACATCGCTGACACCAATGGCATCACAAGTGCGCACGACTGCAGCTAAGTTATGAGTTTTGTGGACACCTTCCATGCAAACGGTCAGGTCTGGTTGGCGTTTATCTAGCATGATATTAATGCGTTGAAGTCTTTCTGGAGTCATAATTATTTCAAATAATAAAGTCAATATTCTAAATGAGTGAGATTTAGGCAAATTGGCAAGCTAGAAGCCCGCGGAGTTTATGGCTATAAGTGGTTTGGACGAGTAGCCTAGTCAGTGCGGTGTAAATTTTGATTCATGACGAATATTCTAACTAAAGCTAGGCAATTCCATCACACCATCAATTTCAATATCAACATCTTTAGGCAATTTTGAAATTTGAATAGCGGCGCGAGCTGGGTAGGGTTGTTGAAAATATTTAGCCATAATTTCATTCACCGTGGCAAAGTTGCTAAGATCAGTCATGAAAATATTTACTTTTACCATGTCGTTAATGGTGCCGCCAGCCGCTTCACAAACGGCAGATAAGTTTTTAAATACTTGCTCTGTTTGCTCGGCAAAACCACCGTCAACGACTGCCATAGTTGCTGGTATCAAAGGAATTTGCCCTGATAAGTATACTGTGTTGTTTACTTTAACGGCTTGGCTATAAGTACCAATAGCGCTCGGTGCTTGATCTGTGCTGATAATACTTTTCATCTTGTTTCCTAATCTCTAATGCTTAATTTATTTTGGCTTTTTTGCTAAATGTAACGGGCAGTGCACATCACTTTTTATTTATTTCGGATGACACGTTGAACATCAACCATAACTTTAATTTTACGAATAATGTCAGCTAAGTGAATGCGATCTCGACAGGTTATTTCCATATCAATAACATAAAGACCCGCTTCTTTTTCGCCTGAATTTAAACTATGTACGTTAGAACCACACTTGGCAACCACATTAGTTAATTTTGCTAATGCTCCTTGGTGATTAATAATTTCAATTCTAAGTTTAGCAATAAATTCTTTATCAATATCATTATCCCATTTTACCGGGAACAGGCTACCTTGTTCATGACCTTTGATATTACGACAACCTTGTTGATGCACCATCAACCCTTTACCAGGACTAAGGTAGGCTAAAATTGAATCTCCCGGTACAGGTCGGCAACATTTACCATAACTGACTAACATACCTTCTGTGCCTTTTATGGGCATTTTGGTCTTATTATTATTGGGCGTTAGCTCACTATCTTCAGTAAACTCATCGGTTAAGCGTCTGGCTATACCTATACTTAAGGCGTTACCTAAACCAATATTTGTCAGTAACTCATCAAATGTTTCATTGCCGCTTTGTTGTACCACTTCGTTAATTTTTTCTTCATTAACCTCGTCTAACTTCACTTTACCTAAAGCATGACTTAATAATCGCAGGCCAAGTTGTTTTGACTCAGCTTGCTCTCGGCTTCTTAAGTAAGTTCTAATTTGTAAACGAGCTTTAGAGGTAACCACAAAATTCAACCATGTGGCGTTGGGTCTTGCTGCGGCAGAAGTCACCACTTCTATGGTTTGTCCAGAGTCTAAGGGTTGGCTCATAGGATAAGGTTTTCTATCAACCTTGACTCCAACACAAGAGTTGCCAACATCAGTATGTACCGCGTAAGCAAAATCAACGGCAGTGGCACCCATAGGAAGTTCAATGATTCTCCCTTCCGGGGTGAAGACATAGATTTCCTCAGGAAAAAGATCTGATTTTACATTTTCAATAAATTCAAATGAGCTACCAGCACTTTGCTGTAGTTCTAATAAACTTTGCATCCAACGGCGAGCTTTCATTTGCGCAGTAGTATCAGCGTTGCCACCACCTTCTTTATATAACCAGTGTGCTGCTACGCCTTTGTCAGCCATTTGATCCATATCTTGGGTTCTGATTTGGACTTCTACAGGGATGCCATGAGGACCGATTAATGAGGTATGTAAAGAACGGTAACCATTGGTTTTAGGGATGGCAATATAATCCTTAAAGCGTCCTTCTATAGGTTTAAATAGATTGTGCATGGCACCTAGCGCGCGATAGCAATCATCAATTTTATCTCCCACAATAACGCGGAAGGCATAAATATCCATTACCTCGTTAAACATTAATTCCTTGTTAAGCATTTTACGGTAAATAGAGTACAGGTGCTTTTCGCGTCCTATCACTTGTGTGTCGATATTACTTTCGGCTAAGCGAGCCAATACTTCTTCTTGAATATTATCAATAATGGCCCTGCGATTACCTCGGGCACTTTTCACCGCTGATTTTAATGCTCTTGAGCGCATAGGGTACAGGGCTTCAAAGCCTAACAATTCCAGCTCATTTTTTATGTCGTGGATACCTAATCGGTTGGCAATTGGTGCGTAAATTTCAAGGGTTTCACGGGCTATACGGCGGCGTTTGTCTGGCCGTAATGAGCCGAGGGTGCGCATGTTATGGGTTCTGTCAGCGAGCTTGATTAAAATAACACGAATATCCTGCACCATGGCTAATACCATTTTGCGGAAGTTTTCCGCCTGCATTTCTTCTTTGTTATCAAATTTTAGTTTATCTAGTTTACTCACACCTTCAACTAATTCTGCCACCGTGTGACCAAAGAGCTCAGCAAGCTCATCTTTGGTGGCTGTGGTATCTTCAATCACATCATGCAGTAATGCCGCCATTAAGGTTTCATGATCAAGGTGCATTTTTGCAAGGTTAAGTGCAACGGCTACAGGATGGGTAATGTAAGGATCACCACTAGAGCGCATCTGACCGTCATGGGCTTCACGGGCAACAACATAGGCATGCTTGAGCAGATCAACTTGTACTTTTGAAAGGTATGTAGCGCTTAACTCTTTTAATGGTTCGAATAGATACACCTATCACTCCAAATTGATGGCAAATAAGAATAAACAAAATGATTATAAGGGTAGAATACGTGGCTTTGCGCTAAATGCAAAGAAAATTAATAGCACAGAGTTAGTGGTACAAGGAGCAATAAAAAACGCGTAACTTATTTTCTATGATAATAGAGAAAAGTTACGCGCTTTTAGGTTGATTTTAGCGGTTAGACGCTTTAATTAACCTAGTTCTTGTGCTTGATCACCAATAATTGCTGCAACGGCATCTAGTTCAGCAGTGTCTTGTTGAATTTGTTCTTGACGATCAGATGAATCCATTGATTCTGTGCTGATTAAGTCAGCTTCAATTTCACGCAAAGCTAACACAGTTGGTTTGTCGTTTTCGACTTCAACCAATGGATCTTTACCGCCCGTTGCAATTTGACGAGCACGACGTGATGCAACTAGCACCAAATCAAAACGATTACCGATTTTTTCTACGGCATCTTCAACAGTTACGCGAGCCATTTGGCCACTCCAACTTAAATTAATAAAATAGCGCTGCATTTTACTGATCGCTAAAGCATTTAGCAAGTAAAAGCCGCATTGCCCTTTGAAATTATTATTTTAAAGGGGTTATATGCGTATCGTTAACAAATCAACTCATCAAGCAATGCTTTATGTTGAGTAATTTGTTGGTTACGCTTTAAGCGTTGGTTGTTCACTATGGTAGTGAGATCAACTAATGCTTGTTCAAAGTTATCATTAATAACAATATAGTCAAACTCTTGAAAGTGCGAACACTCTCCTTGAGCTTGTGCCATGCGCTCGGCAATAACTTCTTCACTATCTTGACCACGACCACGTAAGCGATTTTCTAGCTCTTGTCGTGAAGGAGGGCTAATAAAGATCGTGGTAACAGATGGCTTTTTCATACGTACTTGTTGCGCTCCCTGCCAATCAATATCAAGAAAAACATCAATACCTTGAGCTAGTTGAGCATCTATAGCTGCTTCTGAAGTGCCGTAATAGTTACCAAATACCTCGGCATACTCATAAAAGGCATTGTGCTTTATTTGCTTTTTAAAGTTGGCAACAGAAACAAAGTGATAATGTTCGCCGTTATTTTCACCGGGTCGGGGATCGCGTGTGGTGTGAGAGACAGACACTTGCATGGGTCTTGCTGATTCTTGCTCAAGTAACGCTTTGATTAAGCTGGATTTGCCTGCGCCACTTGGAGCAGAAAGAATAAATAAGTTGCCAGAAACAGTCACAGTGTTTTCCTTTGAGCTTGATTAATAGGGATAAATAAAACGAAAAAAGCTAAGCTTTATTTTACTCTATTAGAATAAAAAAAGCCTAACTCTGATGCTAAATAACCTGAACTCGATGTACGGACTCAGGTTAAATAAGCAAAAATACTTGCTATCACTTTATCTATAATACCTTAGCAATAGATTGAGCTAAGTAGTCAACATTACTATTAGAAATGCCAGCAATACTGATACGGCTAGAGTCAACCATGTAAATGCTGTATTCATCTTGTAATTGTTGTACTTGCTCAGGAGTGATGCCTAAGAAAGAGAACATACCTGCTTGACGGGTGATAAAGCTAAAGTCGCGTGTGACACCATTTTCTATTAATTTATCAACAAGTAGTTGGCGGTTACCGTTGATGCGATTACGCATTTCAGCTAATTCACTGTACCATTGGTTGCGCAATTCTTCTGAAGACAAAATAGTCTCAACAAGTGCCGCGCCATGCGCCGGTGGCATAGAGTAAATAACCCGCACAACGGATAATAATACCGAATTGGCAATATCAACCTGTAAGCTTGATTCACCAATAATAGTAAAACCACCAATACGCTCACGATATAAACCGAAGTTTTTAGAGCATGAGCTACAAACAATCATTTCGTTGACGGTTTCTGCCATTAAGCGTAAACCATAAGCATCTTCATCTAAACCTTGGCCAAAACCTTGATATGCCATATCTATTACCGGGGTGAAACCAACTGATTTAGCCACTTCAGCAATTTGCTGCCACTGCTGTTGATTTAAATCCATGCCACTTGGGTTATGACAGCAAGCGTGTAACAATACAGCGTCATCGCTAGACACTTGTTTAAGTGCGGCTAACATACCGTCAAAATCTAAGTTTTTATTTTCATAGTCATAGTAAGGGTAAGTTTTTACTGTTAAGCCAGCAGCTTCAAATAAACCTGTGTGGTTTGCCCAAGTTGGGTTGCTGACCCAAATAGTGGCGCCAGCTTTACATGATTTTATGAATTCAGCAGCTACACGAAGTGCGCCAGTTCCGCCAGGAGTAGACACAGTGCGGGAACGATTTTCATTTAATACTTTGTGATCTGGGCCAAAAATAAGCTTAGCCATTTCATCATTAAAAAGGCTTGAACCCGTTGGGCCAATATAAACTTTACTGGCTTCGGTATCAGTACGATGTTGCTCAGCTTTTTTAACGCAATTTAGCACGGTGGTTTCACCCGCTTCATTTTTATAAACCCCAACACCCAAATCAACCTTATTCGGGTTAGTATCTTCTCGATATTTAGCTAATAGACCTAAAATAGGATCGGATGGTAAAGACTTTAAGCTAGCAAACATGACTGAAATTTACCTTATGTTAAGGGTGTTTATATTGACGAATTAAACAACTAAAATTGAAAGGGCAAGCATAGCCCAGAAGTGCGTCAAAATTAAAGTGTTTTAACGCATATTTTAAGACTAATTTTTTTAAGATATGGAGTCGGCTTAAATAAGTCTTAAAAGTTATTGGTTAAGGCTGCAATTAAACCAATAATACCACCAAAAACGCCACCCCAAACCACCAGCCATCCAAGGTGTTTTTTGATCATCGCTTGAATGATTTCTTTCACTAACTGAGGGGTTAATTCATTGAGACGCTTTTCAATAATATCACTGATCTTTTCTTGCATATTAGCAATCATGTCCGGTTGCTCTAATTCTTCGCGTAGTAAATTACCAAATTGCTCACTTTGGCTAATTTCTTGTATTGAGGCTTTCATTTTTTCAATAAAAGGCTCTTTCATTGGTTGTATGGCTTCACTGCCGCCAACCATAGCAAGCATAGGGCCAAAAGATGAATCTTCAATGACAGTAACAAGATTATTAAAAGCTGGTGTTAGATCGACTTTTTCGATCACGGGTGTTAAATCAATGCTACTGGCGGCACCTGAGCCAGTTGATAGAAAACGGTCTATATTCTCTTTGGTGAAAAATTGCTCCATCATCAATTGACGAATAGCCAATTTGAAATCTTCAAAGCGAGCAGGAATAACGCCTGAACCATAAAGTAGCGGCACTTTTTCAAACAGCATATGCACAGCCAGCCAGTTAGTAATGGCGCCAGATAAGGCAAATAAACCGACGGTATATAAAATATGATTACCTAAAGCAAAACCAGCAAGGGTAGATACTAAGGCAAGAAAATTAGTGATTAGGCTTTTATTCACTGATAACTCCGTGATTGGCTGATCGATTTAGAACTTTATAGGCTGCTATGATAGCATTGAATTCACTTTGCTAAAACGATGATAATTATGAATTATTCAATAACTAAAAAACGGTTAGTTTTGCTCTTTTTTACTTTTATTAGTGCTTGTGGAGCCGATAATATCACAGATAAACAATGGCGAGCTTTAGACTTAGATAAAACGGTTTTATTAACCTTGCCACACGGTAAAGTCGTGATTGAATTAGCACCGCAGTTTGCACCTAAACATGTTGAACAGTTCTCAAGTTTAGTAAAAAAGTCATTTTATGATGGCACTACGTTTTATCGGGTTATTGATGGCTTCGTTGCCCAAGCAGGACCCAAAGAGGGCAGTGAAAAAGACAAGTCAGTGCCTCTATTGGCAATAGAAGGGGAGTTTTTAACCGATAAAAACTGGTCTTTTACTCCAGTACAAAGCGATGAATTATTTGCTCAGCAAACGGGTTTTAAAGCAGGCTTTGCCATGGCTAGAGACGATAAAAGTGCGGCTTGGTTAACGCATTGTCCCGGCACGTTAGCCATGGCGCGTGGAAATGACGCAGATTCGGCATCCAGTCACTTTTATTTTGTTATTGGTCAGGCACCACGCTATTTAGATAGAATCATGACTATCTTTGGTCGTGTAGTTTATGGCATGGAGCATATTCAAGCGATACAGCGCACCTCCGTCATTGAAGGGGAGTATGGGGTTGATAGCCGAGAGCATACACTAATTATTAATATGAAATTAATGGCTGATGTACCTAAAGCTGAGCGCATTATTATTGAAGTAGAGAACACAGAATCAACAGCTTTTGCCGAACGATTGGTGAAACGTCGTGCACGTGAGAATGAGTTTTTCTATCAAAAACCGCCCCCTGTGCTTGATGCTTGCCAAGTTCCTATCAGAAGCCGGCTTATTAAAAATGACCACGAGTAGTCATTTTATGTCTCATAATGAATGGATGTTATCCACCATTCTTTTTCTCCATCAGGTGTTTTAACATAAAACTCATCATCAACTTCTTTTTTGATCAATGCGCGGGCCATTGGCGAGTCAATTGAGATATAACTTTTAGCTTCACCGTATATCTCTTCTGGCCCGACAATTCTAAACGTTTTAGTTTCGCCTGCTTCATTTTCTATTTCTACCCAAGCGCCAAAAAATACTTTACCTTCTTGCTGTGGAGAGTAATCAACAATTTTAAGTTCAGGTAATAACTTTCTTAAAAACCTAACTCGACTATCTATTTGACGTAACACACGCTTGTTAAAATGATAATCGGCATTTTCTGAACGATCCCCTAAGCTTGCAGCCCATGATACTATTTTGGTTATTTCAGGGCGTTTTTCTTTCCAAAGATAGTCGTGCTCTTTTTGTAGTTTTTCATAACCTTTTCTAGTTATAAGCTTTGTTTTCACGCATTTTCCTATTATTAATGAATAATTACCCTGAATTGTTCAGCCATTAAATGCAAGTCGATTAGCACTGCAATTGACGCAACTGGGTGTTTATAAACGTACTCAAGCGGGTTTGGTTTTTTAGCCGTTAATGCTGGCGCCACAAGAAAATACCAGCATTGAGTAAATTAACATACATAGCAGATCCTATATACTTAGCCCAAGATTTTATTCTTTGCCAAGTGTCTTTTTAGCATAATGGTCAAAGCTATTCGGATTTATCAATGGCTTTGCTGTTAATGTTTTCATTTTGAGCCTCTCGAATACAGTTTCGGCCGCTGTTCTTCGCCATATAAAGCGCCCTGTCTGCCATTAGAATGACCTCCTGCCCGATAGAGGTGATCATACTCACGAGTTTCCTCTTTCAGGAGCAGTGCTAGATCTTGTAGTACATAATCTCCGGCGAGATGGCCATAGGTGTCGTTTACTTTTTTAAACCAGTCGATATCGAGCATGCAAAATGCGAATGGGACATGGTGCAATTTGCTAGTGATAATTAAAGCTTCTAAATCTGCTTCAAGTGTAAGACGGTTTCTCAATTTGGTTAAAGGAACGTGGATGGCCACCTCTTTAAGTTGTTGGTTGGCAATTTCTCGCTTAAGTGTTCTTGATTCAACTATTTCTTCGAGGTTTTCCAGCGTGTGTGCTTGAGACATCTGAGCTTTCACTACCAGTGAAGCCATTGGTCTAAATATAAATAACACTTCCAAAATGATGACTATTAGTGTGGCTATCCAGACAAGTAACTCTAGTTTTTCGATTGTCTCAAGGCGTGCTTCTCCTTCCAACTGATACAGGTTAACTGCAGTATTAAGATCTTTCAGTAGCTGCTCCGAGGTAATGTCGATTATCTCAAGAATGACAAGAGCTTCTTGATTGTTTGTGCTGTTAAGAAGCTTCTTAGAGGTGTTCAAATATTTATCTACTCGGTCATAGAGGTTCATCTATCCAAAATACATATTGCGGATCGATGTTGATAAATATATGCTTCGGTTCTTGGAAAGTAAACCTGAGGAAAGTTGTTTATTTGCATCTTCCATGTCGCTGATATTTCTTGTCATCAAAGCAGTAAGTTTGCTCTGAGAGTTTTCACTGACTGATTTTGCATCGTAAAAGCGATGTGCATCTAGGGCTATATGTTGACTCAGCATATGTTGTCGGCCGGAAAGGTTGACGATATAAGCTGTGCTATCGGAATCTGACAGGACTGACTGTAGCGTATAGTAGGCTGCGGTTGATGACAGTGCAATAATGAGGACCGCTAGCAAATAACGCTGACTAATAGAGCGGTAATGGATTTCCTTTTGTACTGGTTGACAGTCATAGTGATCCCTAATATTAGATGACAACAACAAATTAACATTATCCATTCTAATTGTTAAACATTATTGCAAGTAATTACCGATCTACTACACATTAAAGATATAACGAAAAGATCTACAAATTATCTAATACTTGCCTCATTAGTTTTTTCAGCGCCAAAGCTTTAATAGGTTTACGCATAAAATAATATTTAGCACGGCTGGTGTTTTCTCTCACTTTATCTGAAGGTTCAGCAGAGCAGAAAATCACTGGCACTGGTGACTATTGCTCATGATTTTTCTAAAATTACTGTACAAAAAGTTACCCTAGTGTTTAGCTTGTCTTATTCTATTAGTTATCTACTCGCCACTATGGTGTTGTAGGTATTTGGTAAGTTGGTTGATATGAATAATGGTGATTTTAGTGCCGCATTCATGCTGGTCACTGTTTTAAGTGCTAGCTTTTTTCTTGGTAGCTTCTTTTTACCAGAAACGGCTAAACAGGCTAAACCTTTATTAAATGAAAAGGAACCGTCATGCGAGGCATAATCTCTCCTAAACTCAGTGACTTTATTACCCAAGCAAACGTAGTGGCTGAAGAAGCAAAAGCAAGTGGCATACTTTTCTCTCCTAGTTTAGTTAGGGGAAACTTTGACAAGCTTGAAGTATTTATTGGTCAAGGGCCTGACTTAGCCTATGTGGAAGAAACGTTTTTTGATACGCGCGCACATAGTATTCCCGTGAGAGTGTATAGCCCAGCACCAGAAGAAGCCTTGCCCGTAGTCATGCATTATCATGGCGGTGGTCATATGGCTGGCAGTATTGCCTTGTATGATGCCATTAGTCGTAAAATAGCTAAAGCAGGCCATTGTGTGGTAATCGCGGTAGAGTATAGGTTAGGACCTGAGTTCCCTTATCCTCTGGGCATTGAAGATTGTCAGTATGCATTAGTGCACTATCAAGAAGTGCTGACGCAAGTAAAATATAACCACCAATTGATGATTGCAGGTGATAGCGCTGGTGGCGCTATTTGTACTACGCTAGCGAGTGACAATATTAATAATGATGCGGTGAAGATAGACAAGCAAATTTTAGTCTACCCCAGTGTTGATTACACCATGTCTAGCGCTTCAATCAGTGACAATGGTAGCGGGTTTTTATTAGAGGCGAGCAAAATTGAGTGGTATTTTGACCCATTATTTTCAGCATAATGAAGCCAGAAAAAATGTCTCGCCATTATTTATGCCCATGAGCCCTAATATGCCAGAAACACTTATCTTTAATGCCGGTTGCGATCCGTTAAGAGATGAAGCCATTGCCTATGGTGAAGCCTTGCAGGCTGAGGGCGTTAAGGTGGAACAACATTCTTTTGATGGCATGATCCATGCCTATATGTTGCTTGATAGTTTAGTAGTAAGCGAGTGTGAGCGAACCTACCAGATAATTGGTAAGTTTATTCAAGGTGTTCGTTAGCGTCTAACTAGGTGTCTTGATTAAAAGTTAGCTGCCAATAACCCGTATCAAGCCATTGGTTAAATTTGTAACCGACTTGATGAAAATGCGCTACTTTCGTCATGCCTAGTTTTTCATGCAGTGCTATGCTGGCAGGGTTAGGCAGTGTGATCCCGCCGATAGCAGTATGAATAGATTTTAGCTTTAGCTCGGTAAGTAAAGCCTGATAAAGTTCAGTGCCCAATCCTTTACCTTGCTCTTTGGGAGCAAGATAAACTGTGGTTTCTACCGAATAACGATAGGCACTTCGCGCTTTCCATGGCGTTGCATAGGCATAGCCAAGAATATTATTTCCTTGCTCTATAACCAGCCAAGGTAAGTTACCTTGCGTGACTATTTCTATGCGCGCAAGCATGTCGTTGGCGTTAATGCTTTTTTCTTCAAAGGTAATAGCGGTATTTTCAACATAGTGATTGTATATATCAACAATCGCTTGAATATCTTGTCTTTTTACTGGGCGTATCATTACTAAACCTTTAGTGAGAAAATTTGCTTGTTTTGTAATAGCTTTTGTTCAAAATTTAACAGCCAAGCTTTTCTATGTAGGCCTCCCGCATACCCTGTTAAACTACCATTTTTACCAATGACACGATGACAGGGTATAACAATGGCAATGGGATTTGCGCCATTAGCCGCACCGACAGCTCTTACGGCTTTTTTATTATTCATCAGCTCGGCTTGTTGAGCATAATAACGCGTTTCGCCATATGGTATTTTTTGTAAAGCTTGCCATGTTTGTTGTCTAAATTGTGTGCCTTGTGGGGCTAAAGGTAGGTCAAATATGGTTCTTTGACCAGCAAAATACTGCCCAATTTGCTGTTTGGCTAGCAAGGTTAAATCGTTTTCTTTGTATAGGTCTGTATTTAGTAAGTCATGATTTTCAACCATATCAACAAATTCGATGCGATAGATGGCATCCATATCAGCAAAAATGCCAAGATCACCTATGGGGGTCGGTAAAAAACTAAAACATGATCTCTTCATAATAAATTCCATACTTGCAAGGTTAAATAAGATTGCCAAGGAAATGCATCTTTGGGGGTTATTTCCATACCTTGTTGCTTTAAGGATTTTTTTACCCCTAAGTCACCGCCTAGCCAAATATTAGGATCACTTAAGCCGCGTATTTTTGCGTAGTCTACAGTCCAAGGGCCAATCCCTTTTAACTGCAGCCATTCATCGGGGGGCGCTTGTGGATTATCGACCATAAAGGCTGCAAATGTTAATAATGTTGCTCTTCGTTCGCTAGGCATTTTCAATTCACTTAATTCGCTATTGAGCAAGTTTTGGCGGCGTGGAAATAACTGTAAATCACCCTGCTTTTCACCATAATGTTGCACTAAAGTAGCCACTTTTAGCAACAATATGCTTAGCTGTAAATTGCCCATTAACGTCATCGCCGGTAATTGCAGGCCAGGTAAAACTTCTGTCATAGCTGTTTGTGCCCAACCATTCTATGGGGGATATAGCTCTGCGTTGCAAAAAGTCTCTGAGTTGTGACCAAGTATAAGGTGGACGATAACTTAAAAACAAGGTGATAGTTTTACTTTTTGTCGTCACAGCGTTATTTTTTCGCAGGCTTGATGGCGTTAATTTTAGCTTAGTTTGGAAGCAATCATTGAATCTGTGTAGGCTGTTGAAGCCAGCGGCAAAGGCGATTTGATTGATGCTCATGGATGTTTGTTGCAGCAATGATTTAGCAAACATTAGTTGTTGATGTTGGGCGTAATTTTTTGTGCTGGTGCCTAGGTTTTGTTGAAATAAGCTATTTAAATAACGGCTTGAAATACCTAAGCGCTTGGCAAGTTGGCTAATACTCTGGGAGGTCAGTGCGCCTTCATTGATCAGAGTTAATGATTGCTCAAAACGAGTATTTTTTCCTTTCCAAGCAAATGAATCGGGCGCGGCATCTGGGCGGCAACGTAAGCAGGGCCGATAGCCATGATTTGCCGCTGCAATAGAGGTGGTAAAATATTCTACATTGCCTTCTTTCGGGGCTGGAGCCGGACAAATTAGGCGGAAAATATACCTGTCGTTTTTACAGCGACAAAGAACTGGCCATCAAAGCGAGCATCACGAGACAATCGCGCCTGTTGATATGATGTCTTGTCCATTTTACTCATTATTACCTAGGTATTATTTTAACCCAGTGTAATAGCTAATAACCTTGAACACTAGCCAGATTCGGAACTGATAGTTAGATTGTATCGAGCACCTCTTTTGCTGCCCTAAAAGCTTCTTGAGATGCGGGAGCGCCACAATATACAGCACTGTGCAGCAAAACTTCTCGAATTTCATCAATGGTTGCACCATTATTCAAAGCGCCACGTACATGGCCTTTTAGCTCTTGTGGTGCTTTCAGTGCCGCTAACATGGCGATGGTGATTAAACTGCGGGTTTTAAGATCAATACCGCCTCGTTGCCAAGTAGAGCCCCAGCCATGATCGTTAATGTAATCTTGCATGGGTTGAGTAAATTCATTGGCATTATTTAAAGCGCGATCTACAAAATCGTCGCCCATTACTTGTCGGCGAATTTGTTCACCATTTTTTATCGACATAATATTTCCTCACTAAAAAGCCCTAGCTTAGTATATCGTGAGGCTTTACTTTGCGTTTATTCAATCTATTTATGCTCGTTATATAAGGCTAATTGCATATAAAACTGCATTTCTGCAGGTTAGTGTTTTTAATTTTGGGCTCACTGTGCTGTCCAAGCACCGTCCATAGGTAAGGAGGCACCTGTTATGCTGCGAGCACTATCGCTGCATAAGAATAAAATAAATTCACCAATTTGGCGAGGGTTCATCATTTCAGGTAACGACTGCTTTTGTGCAATGTCATTAATTTGGTCATTAATGAGTGGAGTATCAACCCAACCTGGACAAATAGAGTTAGCAGTAATACCAAGTTCAGCGCATTCTAACGCGACTACTTTGGTTAAACCAATCATGCCGTGTTTGGCTGCTACATAAGCAGATTTATTTAGAGAGGCAACTAAGCCATGCACAGAAGCAATATTAATAATACGCCCCCAGCCATTGCTTTTCATACTCGGTAATGCTTTTTGTATGGTATGAAAAGTAGCCGTTAAGTTGATGGCGATTATGGCATTCCACTTATTTTTAGGGAAAGTATCAACTGCTTCGGTGTGCTGGATGCCTGTATTATTCACTAAAATATCAATACTGCCCATAGTGTCAAGTGCTCTACTCATCAAGCCATTGATGGCGTTATCCTCCATTAAATTGGCATCATCAAACATGGTGCTAATGTGATATGTGTTAGCGAACTAAGCTGCCAAAGTAATACTTTCAGCTTCAGCTATTAAACCATGTAGTACTAAATTTATACCTTGCTCAACTAATACATGCGCAGTTGCCAAACCTATACCGCTAGTTGACCCATTAATGAGTGCGGTTTTATCTTTTAGCATGATGGTTTCTCCAGTGTTATAGTTTGCCTTTCTTAGCGTTGAATTATTACTCAAGTCTTCGTGTAGAACTTTTATATCACCACCTTAGCTCAAACGAGGAGGATTATATTTAGCACCTTAGTAGCACAGATTAATTGGCAGAAAAGTTTTTTTCATCCATACTCAAGTAATCATTGTTTTATCTGGAAAAATTTGTCTAATGAACACCTTAGTAGTTGAACCCTCCAAAACTTATCGACTATTGCTTAATGAGTTTTTACAAGGCTTTAGGATTATTCCACAGGAAGTTAGCGACGGTGTTTCTGCTTTGGCAAATATTGCTGAGCATAGCTATGATTTAATTTGTATAGCTATGTATTTACCAGACATGCAGGGCATTGATCTGGCTAAACAGATAAAAGAAACTAAAGGTTTTGAAAATTGTATTGTTATTATTTTTTCCAGCGAACAAAATCCTGAAAAACTTAAAAAAGCGAAAACGTCACAAGTAAATTATGGTTGTCAAAAAGTCGCTTTAGATAAACTAAAAACGTTACTTGCGCATATAACTCAAGACGAGTTAGTTAAGTTTGATGGTGTAGGTCATATTCTTTATATTGAAGATCATATATCTCAAGCAAATGTCACTTTGGCCATGTTAGAGGAAATGGGGATAACCGTAGAGCACTACACCAGCGCTGAAGCAGGACTTCAGGCCTTTGAAAATAATGACTATGACTTAGTGTTACTTGATATGGTGCTTGCAGGAGAAAAAAGTGGCATTGATTTTATTGAAGAAGTTAGAGGCAATCAAAGTAAAAAAATGTTTATTCCTATTCTTGCAATATCCGCGTCACTTAATGATAGTCAGCGTATTTATGCATTAAAAGTAGGAGCTAATGATTTTATTAATAAGCCTTTTATCCAAGCTGAACTTGCGATTCGTTTAAAAAACATGCTGTTAACTCAGCAGTTATACCAACACGTAACTGAACAAAAACAAGCCTTAGAGAAAATGGCAATGACGGATCAATTAACAGGCTTATATAACCGTCACTTTTTATTGCCCTATATTAAGAAGGCACTAAGTTCTGCAAAGCGATACAATAATCCGTTGTCGGTAGTGATGATAGATTTAGATAAGTTCAAACGTATCAATGATGAATTAGGTCATGGGGCTGGTGATAAGCTACTTTGTGATATAGCGAATATATTAAAAACAAACTGTCGAAATGAAGATGCCGCTATCCGCTTTGGCGGCGATGAATTTTTAGTTGTTCTCCCCCATTGCACATTAAATCAAGCAAAATTGAAAGCAGAAACATTGAGACAAGCTATCATCGAACTATCGCCATCAAGCCATCAAACCTCGGCAAGTTTTGGCTTAAGCTCTACCGAAAGTGATAACTTTGATTTTGAAGCATTATTTTCTGCAGCAGATGCGGCGGCTTACCTAGCGAAAATGAAAGGTGGTAATGATATTTGTTATTAGGGCTTATTCGACAAAGCCACTTTCTGGTATGATCCGAGCATACTGTAAGAAAACCCCTGTTAATTAACGTCGGAACTGTAAATAAATGTCAGCTATTGCCGAGCAAATCAGTGAGCAAATCGCTCAAGAACTTAACGTCAAAATCTCACAAATAAACGCTGCCATCACCTTATTAGATGATGGTGCTACCGTACCTTTTATTGCGCGCTATAGAAAAGAAGCAACCCAAGGCTTAGATGATAATCATTTGCGCGCATTAGCAACACGACTAGGCTATTTACGTGATTTAGAAACACGTCGTCAGGTTATTTTAACCAGTATTAAACAGCAAGAAAAATTAACGGCTGAATTAGCCAAGCAAATAGCCAGTGCCGATAATAAGACCCGTTTAGAAGATTTGTACCTACCTTATAGACCTAAACGTCGCACTAAGGGGCAAATTGCCATTGAAGCGGGAATCGAACCACTGGCGAATAGTCTATTTAACAATTGGCAACTTTGCCCTGAACAAGAAGCCACAGCTTTTGTCAATGTTGAAGCTGGCTTTGGCGATGTCAAAGCCGTACTAGAAGGCGCGAGCTCTATTTTAGCTGAACGCTTTAGTGAAGATGCTAACTTACTGCAAAAGCTACGAAATCACCTGCTTAAACAAGCCCATCTAACCAGTAAAGTCGTTAAAGGCAAAGAGCAAGCAGCGGTTAAGTTTCGAGACTATTTTGAGCACAGTGAAAAGCTAAAAACAGTACCTTCACATCGTATGCTTGCCATGTTACGTGGTCGAAATGAAGGTTTTCTGCAATTAAAAATAGATGTTGATCCTAGCCAAGAAAAAGCAGCTGTTTCCAGTGCCGAACAAATAATTAGTGATCATTTAACACTACGATTAACAAAACAAAAGGCAGCAAACTTTTTAACTAACACAGTACGTTTAGCATGGAAAAGTAAATTAAGTGTCAGCTTAAGCAATGAATTATTAGGGCAATTACGCGAACAAGCTGAGCTACAAGCCATTAAAGTGTTTGCTGAAAACTTAACGGATTTATTGATGGTAGCACCTGCTGGCGCAAAAGTGACTTTAGGCTTAGATCCTGGCTTACGCACAGGCTGTAAAATTGCCATTGTCGATGCTACCGGTAAATTACTACACACCACCACTATTTTCCCCCATACCCCACAGAATCATTGGGATAAATCGGTACGCACTTTAGTGAATATTTGCCGTCAACATAAAGTTGAATTGATTGCTATTGGTAACGGTACTGGCTCACGGGAAAGTGATAAATTAGCCAGTGATGTTATTGCGCAGTTCGAGGCTAATAAACCGAAAAAGATGTTGGTTAGTGAAGCTGGCGCGTCGGTATATTCGGCTTCAGAATTTGCCGCCAAAGAATTCCCTGAACTTGACGTTTCATTGCGTGGCGCGGTCTCTATCGCTAGACGTTTGCAAGACCCTCTTGCAGAGCTGGTAAAGATTGATCCTAAAGCCATTGGTGTGGGTCAATATCAGCATGACGTTAGCCAAAGCCAGCTAAGTCAAAGTCTTGATGATGTTGTCGAAGATTGTGTAAATGCCGTTGGGGTTGACCTTAATAGCGCTTCTGCAGCACTGTTAACTCGTGTTGCTGGTTTGAATAAAGCCATGGCTAACAATATTGTTCAATTTCGTGATGAACAAGGTGTTTTTACTAATCGTAAGCAGCTAAAGAAAGTCGCTCGCCTTGGACCAAAAGCCTTTGAACAAGCGGCAGGCTTTTTACGTATTTCTGGTGGTGATAATCCATTAGATCAATGTGCAGTTCACCCTGAAACCTATCCTATTATTGAGAATATTATTAAACAGCTCAACCTTGATAGTGCCAGCTTGCTTAACAATAGTGAGCAATTACAACAACTCAATATAAATGCTCTAGCAACAGAGCAATTTGGTGAAGTGACTATAAAAGATATCATTAAAGAGCTTGCTAAACCCAGTCGCGATCCAAGACCAGAATTTAAAACGGCTACTTTTGCTGATGGCGTTAATAATATTGCTGATTTGCAAGTAGGTATGGTGTTAGAGGGGTTGGTGTCTAATGTCGCTAACTTTGGCGCTTTTGTCGATGTCGGTGTTCATCAAGACGGTCTAGTGCATATTTCTTCGATGACCAATAAATTTATCAGTGATCCGCGAGAGTTGGTTAAAGCAGGTGAAATTGTTAAAGTTAAGGTAGTAGAAGTTGATTTTGCGCGTAAACGTATTAGTTTGACTATGCGCCTTGACGAAAAAGTCAAAGCACATGAAACAAGCAATAACCCTCAGGTAGAGCACAAGAAACAATTTAATAAACATGAAAAGCCTTCTTCGGGTAGACAACATCAAGCAAAACAGCATAAATCTAAGCCTAAGAAAGTAGAAAATGCCGCGATGGGAAATGCCTTCGCCGATGCCTTCGCTAAGCTGAAAAAATAATTATCGAAAATTGAAAAAAAACATTGACTAAGTAAATAAGAATGATTATCATTTACCTGTTGGTTAAGGCAAGTGAACGCTCTCTCAAGTGCTTTAGCTAATGGCAAGGTTGAAACTTAGTGATTATGCCTCAGGACACATGATCACTAAGTTTCTTCTAAGCGTATTGATTCAACATTTCCCTTGAGTTGACACGATTAAAAAATTTTTGATGGTTTAGCCAGTGAACGCATTTTGTGAGCACTGGCTTTTTTCTTCTGTTTTTATTTAAATTTAAAGCGGCTAACCACTTCTGACATACTGTTACTACTCGACTCTAACTGCAAACTGGCATCATTAAGTTGGTCTGATGTTGCTAAAGATTCATCTGTCATGCTTGCTAAATCATTAATACGCAGGTTAACTTCATCTGCCGCTTGGGTTTTTTGCTCTGTCGCTCGAGCAATTTGGGCATTCATTTCAGAGATTAACTCCATTAATTTATCAATTTCAGATAAGGAATCATCCGCCTTACTGGTTTGCTCAATAGTTTGGCTAGAAATATCTTGGCTGATTTTTACTGCTACTACCACTTCTTGAGCGCCAGATTGTAATTTTTGAATCATTTGCTGAATTTCGTTAGTACTTTGCTCTGTTCTGTTCGCTAAGGTGCGAACCTCATCAGCAACAACAGCAAAACCACGCCCTTGTTCACCAGCTCTAGCTGCCTCAATAGCTGCATTGAGAGCAAGTAAATTGGTTTGTTCAGCAATACCAAGAATAACATCGAGTACAGAGCCAATGTTATCACGTTCAGTGGCAAGACTATCTATCACATGTGAAACTCCATCAATATTGGTAGACTGAGACTGCATTTGATTGATAGTGTTTGAGATTATCTCTGTACCTTGTTATGTACTATTTCTAGTATCATTTGCAGCTTGCTCAGCAGCACTAGCATTATTACTAACATCGCTAATTTGTGAGGTCATTTGTTCCATGGCTGTTGCTACTTGGGTAGTAATGTCATTTTGACTCTGTGTTAATTGTTGTGCGCTTTCGCTGGCATTTGCTACCGATTGAGTATGGTTGTGTACTATATCTGAGTTGTTGGCAACATCGCCAAGAGAGTCACGTATTTTTTTAGTAAATTCGTTGAAGTAATGCGCTAAACGCGAAACTTCATCCTGCGCTCTGTGATCTAACACTTGGGTTAAATCTCCTTCACCTTGGGCAATATCTTTCATTAATTTTGAGGCTTCATGAGTTGGTACAATAATGCTTCTACCAATAAAGTAGCCCAATACAATAATAAAGACGATCAATATGAACGCATAAGTAAGTAAGGTATTTCGCTACGTAGCAAAGGTCGCATCAATATCATCAATATTAGTGCCAGAGCCAATTACCTATTGCCATGGTGTAAAACCTTTCACAAAAGATATTTTATTGACAGGATCATCAACGCCAGGCTTTGGCCATTTGTAAGAGACAAAACCTTGCCCTTTAGCACGAACAACATTAACTAGATTAAAGGCACGGTAAGCTGATGCGGTACCAATAACACCGGCAAGTCCATTGATTGCGGTGTTTTTCAAAATAGACAATTCGGTAATATTTATTTTGCTCTTATTAGATATTTCAGTTTTGGCTAGGCACTGTTGTAACTTAGCTTCAGCCAAACTAATAGGCATGTATTGTTGAAATAACCTGCTAATTAACTCAGTTTTTGGGGCGAGTTCTATAATATCAGGCTCTGCTTGTGCTAATGATTAAAAATGAAATATGTTTTGTGTATCAACGAATTTGTAAGATATAGCACATAAATTGTGACAATCTGGGGATATTCATAATGGCAGGCATCATAAGATGGTTGGTCAACATCGTTGATAAAGTCATAGCACTGATCATTATCATACCCGTACGAGCGGCAAAGCCACCGAGTAAAACTAAAATAGAAATTGTAGTTTGGTTATTTGAAAGCGGTAAGGACAATAGCCATAAATCAGCGGAGGTTAAAGGCAACTCTTGTAATATTCCAACCAGTGCAACAGGTAAGGTAAAAATATTGATAACTAATAAATATAAGGGAAAAAGCCATTTTGCTTTATCGATAAAATCGGTATTACCACATTCAACTACGCTAACATTAAATTGCCTAGGCAAAGCAATAACTCCTACGGCGCCTAGTAAAATAAAACTAAACTAATTTGTGCACTTAGTTGTTGTATGTTTGGTTGTAGCTCAAGATTAGCGGTTAGTTTAAAAATAGAGAAAATACAGGGGTTCATTAGATAGCATACCCAAAAACCAGCGATGAGTAGGGCAAACAACTTAAAGATACTTTCAAAAGCTAAGGCGACCATTATTCCTGAGTACTTTTCAGTCGGATCTAAGTGACGAACACCAAAAATAATTGTAAAAAAGGCCATAAATAGCACGATAAGTAAGTCAAAGTTTTTTAATAGTACATTACTCGCTTCTTCATTTTCGACTAATAGTTGAAAGCTGGAGACTATTGATTTTAGTTGGATGGTTAAATAGGGGACGATACCAAGTAAACATAAAAAATTGATCAGGGCGGCTAGAGCCTGAGAGCGGTTATAGCGAACAGAAATAAAATCAGCAATACTCGTTGAATGAAACTCATTTTTTAATCAAAGGTGATAAAAAAACAAATGTCATGGTAGACCCTAAGTGAATTGCGATAGGGAATATACCTTGAGTGTCGGAAAGTCCAATATTGCCAAAAAAAGTCTAAGCAGTGCAAAATACCGCAAGGCTTAAAGCGTATGTATGAGGAGAGGTACGAACTTTTTGTGTATTAATATTGTTTGATTGTGACCATTGAGCAATAACAAACAGGATAATCATATAAAGTAATAATAGTATGATTAGCTGATTGAAAGAGATCACCTTTACTGGCCTTTAGGCTTATCATTGCTAGTTTCTCAGTAGGAACTATTAGCAAGCCAATTACAATAATAATCAGCCAACAAATGAAGGAAACCCCCCAATTTACGAACAAAGATAGTTCATCCGTTAAAAGTAAGGGCATCATTAAAATCAACAAAGCAATAGTTGCACCGAACCATCTATAGGTGTTTGAACTCTTCATTATTTTTTTATAGAAGAGTATTGTTTTTTTGCTAAAAAAAGGGGGAAGCAAAAGCTTCCCCAAAAATAACCTCGGTTGGAGGTTAACTAACGCAAGAGCGTATATTTGTAGCGGTTAAACACTATAAAACGTATTTAGCTGAAAGTTGTAAGTAGTTTGAGTCTTTGTTTATTTCAGACATTTCGAAATTACCGACTTCAATACCAAATGAAAGTTGTTTGGTGTAGTTTTTGAATAAGTTAACAGCTAAGTGGTTACGTTTAGCATCAGCTAAATCAGCATCTGTGCTACCGTAAAAGATGGTTGAGCGCATATCGTCAGTCCAAAAATGACGGTAAGCAGCCATAAATGAAGTGGTCTCTTCAACTTCTTCACCCACTAAATCTCGTGCAGTAACTACACCCACATAACGCCCAGTTTCACCACCATGTACTTGGAAGCGGAAATCATCTTTGCCAACGGTTTTAATACGACCAGCAATACCGAAACCAAGAGTAGATTCTGTGTTGCCGCCAACAGTGTTTAATTGACGTGCTACACCGGCAACAGATACGTTACCCCAGTCACCTTTAAAGGTGTATTTGGCAATAACATCAGGTATTGAGTCTTGGCTAGCATCACCTTTATCTGAATTAGGGTTCTCTAATGATACTTGTAATCCACCGTTTGTATAACGAATTTGACCTTGTCTAACGAATGCAGAGGCGTTCAATGGACCACCAAAATCAGCTGCTTCTGCAAGCGCGCTGGTGTTCATAAACGTTGTCCATGTTTGACCAACTAAAACGTTTTTATATTTGATAAAAGCGTGACGTAATCTTGGGTGAGATGAATTAGAAATAATTTCGTTACCACCACCACCGTAGAAATCCATTTCAATAAAGCCAGTAACATCACCGTGAACATATTTAGCATTGAAACGAGTTTCGTTTACAGAAAGTTTAGTTGATGAAAGGTCATCAGTATTAGAGCCGTGACCAATCCAATAATCATTATTTGTTACTGGAGAGCTAACATCACCGCTTATGCTACGAAGATCAGCTTTGATAAAACCACCAAAGGTTATTTTATCATTGTCAGTTATATTTAAGGTATAACCCGCATTGGCAGCACCTGCCATAGTTAGTAAGCCTGCTGCGAGTAATAATTTACTTTTTTGATGTTTGAACATTGTGTAGCCCCATTTTTATGCCGATGGCAATTTTTTTATGTGTTGTGTTTATTATTTTTATCTAAGAAGCAGAGTTCTTTGTCTCTTTAGCTTTTGGTTAACATCATTTTAATTTAACTGCTGTAAAGAAAACGATGTATAGTTTTTGTTCGGTTAGTAAAATAGAATTATTAGCACAGTAAAGGAATTAGACCTAAGTCTAAAATGTTGATTTTAGGCGTTAGACTTTAGTCTATATCGTTGGTATTAATGGATTAACTGGCTTTAAAACCAATTCTAAAACCACCCCAATGTTTGCCTTGAACAAAAATGGGAGCAGAAACATCATGCATTATTTCCCCCGTGTCACGCTTATAAGTTTGTAGTAAAAACTTATCTGTATGCTGGCCACAGCGTATGCCGGTGGGATCATTAAACATGCGTTTGGTACGATTGTTAACAACATCTATCTCAGGTTTGCCTGTTAACGGTTGGGAAAAGCATTTATTGTGGGTAGGAAAGTAGCCGTTAATATCAACGGCACCCGCATAAATAATCTCTTTGAATTCTGCTAATAAAGGCTCTTGAATTTGTGGTAAGTATTTGTCGGTAAAGCTATCAAAGCTCGTAGTAAATTTTTTAGGTTCGCTGTTTCCTATAGTTTGATACTTGAAATCAAATAACTGTTGCTGCGATATTTTTTTGGCATCAATACTTTGCTCGAAAAGTGTACCGACTTTTTTAGCCGCTAATTCTGCTTGCTTGCACATGCGGTTAATTAAGGTATTACTATTAAATTCAGACAAGTGAACAAAAATAGACTCAGTACTATTAGACAGTTTTTGTGCTTGAGTGGATACGCTTTTGGTTTCACTACTTTTATCAACAAGAAAGTCATGCAAACTGATAACAGACGTTGATATTTCAGCCGCGGCTAGATCTTGCTCATGCAGAGCATGGCTAATTTGATCACTGGCGGCAGAGGAGTCAGCCATTAGATTATTAATATCAGCAAATGACTGTGATAAATCAGTCATGGTATTAACAACGCTGTCTGTTTGTTGCACTATTGTGCCCATAACTGAGGTTGTTTCGTTGGTTTCATTACTGATTTGTTTTAACATCTCACCAATTTGATGTGTTGCATCGACAGTTTTTGCTGCTAAGGCCCTCACTTCATCAGCAACAACAGCAAAGCCTCGTCCTTGCTCTCCTGCTCTGGCTGCTTCAATAGCTGCATTCAACGCCAGTAAATTTGTTTGAGAAGATATACCGTCTATAACATCAGTAATACTTTGTATTTCAGATGCCTTTTGTTCAAGGGATTGGATTTTATGAGCGGCATTATTTACCGATTCATTCAATAAGTTTACGACGGTAATATTATCGCTTAATTGTTGTGAGCTAGAGGAACTAGCACTCATTGTTTCGCTTGCTTGTTGTGAGGCTCGATCAGCATTGTCATTAATTTGTTTGCTATTCATGGACATTTGCTCAGTTGCTGTCGCTAACCTATCCACATCGTCGCTGGAGTTTTCTATGGCTTTACTTAATTGTATTAGAAAAAAACTCACTTCAGCCGAGTTAATCGCTAATTCACTCGCTTGATTTCCAATTTTTTCGCCAATATTATCAAAGTGATTTGGTAACTGGAGAGGATCTTTTTCAGGGTCGCTGTCTGTATCGGGTTGTGTTTGTTTTGCTATAAAAAATATCAGTAAAAAACTTATCCCACCAATGCTTATTGCTGAAAATAAAGAGGACGGAAATACCTTGTTGCTAACGTAGTGAAGAATAGCGAGAAGTACCGCACTAGCACTAGCAACAGCGAATAAAGGGGTGGATGTTAATTTACTACTCATTATAATTACCTTTATACCGATGAAGAGGGGCTTGATCTCATCACTAGCATAGAAGGATTATTGAGTTAAGCAAATTAGACTTTAGTAGGTTGATTTATAAATACTAAAGGAGAAAAATCGTTATTTCAGGTAATTATTTCTCGACCAATGCTCTGGCTATGGTCGAGAATAAAGCTATATTTTCATTCAGGTACGCGGTGCGTTATTAATAACTTGTTAGGTGTTTTTTTTAAACCTTGTTTGCAAGTAATCAAACACCGCGCGAATACCGAAAGCTTCTCCACCCAGAGGACGGCCAGATAAGGGGCGTATATTAAAAGCCATGACATCAAAGTGTACCCAATCAATATCTTGATCAACAAACCTTTGTAAATATAATGCCGCCGCAATAGCACCGCCAAAGGGGGTTGTAGAGCAGTTGGTCATATCGGCAATAGTACTTTTGAATAAGTCATTGTATGGGCTATAAAGTGGCATACGCCATACAGGGTCAGTAATTTTGCTGCCTGCTTCAGTAATACCTTGGGCAACGGCATCACTGGTGGAGAAAAAGCCCGGTAACTCTGTCCCTAAAGCTATACGCATAGCACCTGTTAATGTGGCAAAGTCGATAATGAGTTCAGGCTTGTCTTGGCTTGCTTCACATAAGGCATCACCAAGCACCAAACGCCCTTCGGCATCGGTATTATCAATTTCAACGGTTAATCCTTTGCGAGTGGTGACAACATCGCCTGGACGAAGCGCATTACTCGATACGGCATTTTCTACCGCTGGAATTAATACCCGTAAATTAATAGGTAAGTTATGTGACATGATTAAGTGTGCTAAACCAAGCACATGGGCTGAGCCACCCATATCTTTTTTCATATTACGCATACCGGCAGCGGGTTTTAGATCTAAACCACCACTGTCAAAACAAACACCTTTACCTACTAAGGTCACTTGTGGGTGACTTTCATTCCCCCAAGTAAGATCAATAAGGCGAGGTTGGTTGACACTGGCTCGGCCAACGGCATGAATCGTAGGGTAATTGTTCTCAAGCAACTCATCACCAATAATTTGTGATACCTTAGCGCCAAAAGTCTTTGCTAATGCTTGGGCGGTATCACCAATATTTTTTGGCATCATATCGGCAGCAGGCGTATTGACTAGATCTCGCACTAAGTTAGTTGCTTGAGCATACTTGATGGCGTTATCAACTAGGTTTTGCTCGCTGACGACTAAGCTTGGCAATTCTTTATCTGTATTATTGGTTTTGTAAGCTTGGTAATTATAGGCGCCAATCAACCAAGCAAAACAGATGGCTTGCTGATGCACAGTTGCCGCATCAAGTTGGTATTGTCCAGCAGGAAGTTTGCTAATTAAGTCGCCACATGCAAAGTAGTGGTTAGCATCATCAACGACAAAAATAGCATGACTTAATGAGCCTTCTTCGCCGGCTGCAAAGTTAGGTAATAGCGCTAAACCTTCACCTTTATAGCTAGTGTGTTGCAACCAATTTTGGTTAAATGGGCTTTGTGTTGATAACCATGTTGAGTACGTTGATTTTTCTAGAATGGTCAGGGTTATGCCAGTATTGCCGACATTTAGTAATGAGTTCATGTGAATCCTTTAATTGGTTTGATGTAGGCTTGTATCTGTTGATAGGGTATTTATAACTTGTCGGACTAAAGTCCAACCTACATCGAGGTATTAATTGTAACTTAAGTAGGGAAAAGGGAAAGGCGGATAAGTTTACTTTTTCTCGATTTAATCTCAATTTTTATAAAATTAAGTCGCTTAACTGGATTTTATCGGCTTTGGGCTTGTTGTTAATTTGTGCCAGTAATAACTCCGCCGTGGCGATGGCATCGTTCAGTGCATTGTGACCATGATGCACAGGTAAATCATATTTGTCACGCAAGCTAGCTAAGCGAAGTTCAGAAGGATCATAAGCAACATCGCGTTTATCAAATTGTCGTTTGGCAATGACCAAGGTATCTATTATGGGAAAATCAGGCACTAAACCATATAGTTCAAAGCAAGCTTGTTGTAAAAATTGTCGTTCAATACGAGCAAAATGCACTAACATAACCCTACCTGTTAAGGCTTTTAATAGTTTTTCAACGACAAGACGTAATGGTTGGCCTTGATCTTTTTGGGTATCGGTAATTTGGTGGATAATGACATTGCTTTCTTCAAGTTTTGTTTTGGCTTTTATGATTTGGTGATAACAAGAGTTAAGTTTTATTTTTTCATTTTCCATAGCAACAAAACCAACACTGAGTAACTTGTCTGCTTTAGCATCAAGACCTGTGGTTTCAAAATCTACCGCTAAAATTGGTAGTTCATTAATAGGTGTTTCCAGCGTAGGAAAAGGCACAGCTAAAAAATCTTTAAGTGGCCCTTCGGGCGTTTTTTTGAGTAATCGTTTGCGCTTAGTCTCATAGCCAACGAGGTAATTAATGAGTGATCTAAGGGCCATTAGAAATTTGCCTGCCTTGAGTCTTGCAAAGTCTTGATCACTTTAAAGGCATCCTTTAAGTGTTCTCGTTCTAATTTAGATAGTTCCTTGGGGGATAAATAGTTATCCGCTTCAAGCCCTTGCATAAGTTTTTTCGCTTGATGCTTAACTCTAAGAATACCTAAGAATTCATATGCATCAATTAAATTTTCGGCAGAAGATTGGGTAATTGCTGCAGTTTCCGCTGCTTGTTGAATGCGTTCTATGGTATTTACTGCACTTATCCCTTGGGATAGCGCATAAATGCGCGCCAGATCGACAATAGGAGCAATACCGTTGTGCTTTAAGTCAAGTGTGGCTTTATGCTTACCATTTTGTTTGAGGACAAAGTCGCGGAAAAAACCTAAAGGTGGCCGTAAACCTAGGGCATTTTTCGATAAATGCGCGATAAATAAACTATTGCTCTTTGTTTTTGACAGTACATTTTCACGTACTTTTTCAAGTAATGTGGGATCACCACAAATGGTTTCTAAATCGAAAAACACACTGGAATTTAACAATGCTTTCGGGCTAGGTGTATCAACCCAACCATCAAAATACTTTTGCCAAGTTTTGGTTGGCTGGCGCCATTTGGGGTTAGTAGCCATAATATCGCCTGGGCAATAAATAAAGCCGCAATCGGCTAAGCCATCACAAACAAAAGTTGCTAAATTTTCGAACCAAGCATCGTCATAAGGCTTCATTGAATCACAGATAATGATAGCATTGTCTTGGTCGGAATGTGCCAACTGTTCTTGTCTGGCCTGCGAGCCAGCGGCTAACCATGCATAAGGAACAGGCGACTGGCCATACCTTTCTTCAGCCATTTCAATTAATCGTTTAGTAAAAGCCATAGTAATTGCGCTGATACTTTTACCTACATGATCTGCACTTGCGCCGAGTTTTGCTAATCTTATTTGTAGTTTTGGTAACAAATCGCTAATTTCTTTAAGTTCAGCTAAACTTTTTGCTTTATGAATTATGCTAGAAAAGTTAACAGCATTGTGGCCTTCATTATTCATTAAGTCGGTAACAGTCACCATGCCAACCACGTCACCTTGTTTAGTCACAGGTAAGTGATGGATATGCTTAGCCGTCATCATCATTAATGCGTCATAAGCATTGTCTTTGATGTCAATGGTGCTCATGTTGCGTGTCATTATTTCGCAAATGCTGGTCGTTATGGGTAAGCCTTCTGCTACGCAGCGACGGCGAATGTCTTTATCTGTGACTATGCCGACACAGCTACTATTATCAAGTACTACTAGGCAAGAGTAGCTTTGCTCGGTCATTTGCATCGCCGCTTGTTGAATGCTTTGACTAGCATCAATGCCTGCCACAGGGGTATGATAAAAGTTACTTACGGGGGTATTCATTAAGGTTGAAGAAATAATGGCTTCTTCATTAACTTTAGACATTTTTTGCTTGAGGCGCTCAGCAGAATTATAGCTAAAATAATCGCTAATACTGGGATATTTATCGCCAATATCTTGTAGTATTTTTGCGTCAAGACTGTAGATTAAAGTATCTTCGTCCGTTCTTACTTGCCGGCTTTTTGCCGGTTCAGTATCGTTTGATAACTGTAGACTTTGTTTGCAAAATTCAGTGCATAAATCACTCTCGCCTAAGCGTGAGACTAATTCTTCATCATTTGACAAGCAACTTAACGCCCCTTTACGAATAATGTATAAGCGCGGTTCATTTATGCCTTTGGGCGGAAGGTATTCATCTTTGCGAACATAATTAATATCGAGCTCACGAATCAAACGCGATAATGCAGGTTTTGGCAAACTGTCAAAAGGAGGAATACTCTGAATGAAGCTGTAAATTTCAGAAAGTTCAGTGTCCATATTGATTACCTATCTATGCGCAATGTTTGATCGAAATAGTCACTTATATACACCAATAAACTCAAAAAAGGTTTGCTTGATTATAATAATGATCTAGAGAGGAGAGTATAGGTAGTCAACTATTGAATTGGCAATATAGACTAAAGTTGCACTTGATATTGCAACTTGCACTTGAAGCCTTATGGGTACTGGTATTTCTATATTCTTACTATTTGCATTTATTCGCTAAATTGTTGATCTAGACTAAAGTTTAATACCCCAGAAAAAAAAAGCTTGTTAGATTTAATGACAGTTGAAGTTGAATATGGATTTTTGTCTTTGTTAGTAAAAGACAGCTGACAGAAATCTATATCCACACTCTGACTAAAATTATTACTATATAAAGCCTAATAAAAATATACACATTAATGTGAAATACAGGCTATAACGTCGCTAGGAGACAATTGTGGAAAATAAAGAAACCTATTGGTCGGAGAATCTTCGCCTAATCTTTATATGTCTTGCAATCTGGTTTGCAGTTTCATTTGGTTTAGGCTTACTTCTTGTAGAGCCGCTAAATGCAATTCGTCTAGGTGGGTACAAACTTGGTTTTTGGTTTGCACAGCAAGGTTCGATTTACTCATTTCTAGGTTTAATCTTTTGGTATGGCGCCAAAATGAATAAGCTTGATAAAAAATATCACGTGGAGGATTAAGCATGGAAGAACTACAACTATATACTTACATTGCTGTATTCGGCACGTTCGCCTTATATTTTGGCATAGCTTGGTGGGCGCGCGCAGGCTCAACTAGTGATTTTTACGTAGCGGGCGGCGGTATTACCCCATTACAAAACGGTATGGCAATTGGTGCTGATTGGATGAGTGCTGCGTCATTCATTTCAATGGCAGGTTTAATTGCTTTCTTAGGTTACGGTGGCTCAGTTTTCTTAATGGGTTGGACAGGTGGTTATGTATTACTAGCCATGTTACTTGCTCCTTACATGCGTAAACACGGTAAATTTACTGTTCCTGAGTTTATCTTTGACAGATATTATTCTAAAACAGCACGTATTGTTGCGGTAGTTTGTTTAATCATCGCTTCATTAACTTACATCATCGGTCAAATGAAAGGTGTAGGTGTTGCTTTCTCTCGCTTCTTAGAAATTGATTATGATAACGGTTTATACTTCGGTATGGCTGTAGTGTGGTTTTACGCTGTATTGGGCGGTATGAAAGGTATTACTTATACGCAAATCGCTCAGTATGTTGTAATGATTTTTGCTTATACAATTCCAGCAGTATTTATTTCTCTACAATTAACAGGTAATCCTATCCCACAATTAGGTTTAGGTAGCACACTAGCTGATGGTAGCGGTGTTTACTTACTTGATAAACTGGATATGGTAATCAGTGATTTAGGTTTTAAAGAATACACTACTGCTAACTTAGGCGGTACATTGAACATGTTCGCTTACACTATGTCGCTAATGATTGGTACTGCGGGTCTTCCTCATGTAATCATGCGCTTCTTCACTGTTCCTTCAGTGAAAGCGGCACGTCAATCAGCAGGTTATGCGCTAGTATTTATTGGTCTTCTTTATACAGTTGCTCCAGCAGTTGGCGCAATGGCTCGTCTTAACTTGATGAATACTATTGAACCAGCAGCAGGTCAAAACCTTGAGTATGCTGAACGTCCTCAATGGTTTAAAGATTGGGAAAAAACTGGTCTATTAAAATTTGAAGACAAAAATGGCGACGGTAAGATTCAGTACACTGCTGATAAAACAACTAATGAAATGGTTAAAGTTGACCGTGACATTATGGTACTAGCTAACCCTGCTATTGCAAACTTACCAAACTGGGTTATTGCCTTAGTTGCAGCCGGTGGTTTAGCAGCAGCATTGTCAACAGCCGCAGGTTTATTGTTAGCAATATCCTCTTCAATATCTCATGATTTAATGAAAGGGGTATTAACGCCTGACATGTCAGAGAAAAATGAATTGTTTGCAGGACGTGTTGTTATGACTGTTGCAATCTTTGTCTCCGGTTATTTAGGGTTGAATCCGCCTGGATTTGCCGCAGGTACGGTAGCGTTAGCCTTTGGTTTAGCTGCGTCAAGTATCTTCCCGGCATTAATGATGGGTATTTTCTCTAGAAAAATGAGTGGCAAAGCAGCAATTGCAGGTATGTGTTCTGGTATCGGTATCACAATGTTGTACGTGTTCCAACACAAAGGCATTATGTTTATCCCTGGTACTTCATTCCTAGGTGGCATGGAACCAAACTGGTTCATGGGTATTTCTCCTAACGCTTTTGGTGCGGTTGGTGCATTAGTTAACTTCGGTGTAGCTTTCGCTGTACTTAAAGCAACTGGTCCTGCTCCTGCGCATATTCAAGATATGGTAGATCATATGCGCTTACCAGGAAAAACTAGTGAAGCACACGCTCACTAAGATAAAAGACCTCGATAGCTAAAATCGAGCGTTGAAGTAAAAATAAAAAGGCTAGATGACAATTTTTTAAAGAGTCCTCTAGCCTTTTCTGTTAAGTTAGCTTCCTTGTTTAATAAGAAGAAATTAATATGAATAGACACCTTAAAGTCGCTTTTATGGTAGCCCCTTTCCTTGCTGTTCTTGGCTATATTGGCGCTGATTACTACAATGAAAATAAGGCAGCGAAAATAAAAATAATACAATTATTACCCGAAGGGCACTGTGATATTATCAATAAAAGCTGTGTGCTTAAGTCAGGCGATTTTAGGGTGAATGTTTCTGATGAAGCGGGTATTACTGAGGTTAACTCAACCTTTCCCCTAGATAGCGCAACACTCTTCTTGGTGGATAAGGCTGATAAAATGACACCTTACCCGTTAGGTATGCAAAAAAGCCCTTATTATTGGCGCAGTGAAACTCAATTACGCAATTTAGTTGCCAATAAAGGCGACAGTTATAAGCTACGTTTGATCGCTAAGATAAAGGGCGGTCAGTATATATCAGAGTTTTATACCCAAACGACCAAGTAATTCAAACAGGTTATTCTCAGTGGTAATGTCTCTATCGATATATTGCCACTGTTGTTTGGCTAAGGTGAGCAATTTTTCAGCCTTAAGGTTTTGATGTTGATTGACATACCATAGACCATTAATAAAATAGCAAAACAGCAAGTATTCGTTTAATAACTCTAGTTCGATATTAACAGGCAAATTTTTTTGGTATTGCTCAATAATGTTGGCAGTAGTTTCTATTGGTAAGTTATTAACAGCAATAAACATGGCTAAATCATATTCAACAGGCGCCATGCTCGCACACTCATAATCCACCAACCAAGTATTTTTCTTTTTATCAATCAATATATTGCTAAAGTTCACATCACCATGGCAACAAACTAAATTATTACTCTTGTATTTTTGTTGGCACAAATTCAGTTGTGAAAGTAATTGGTTAGCCACTTGTCGCAACTCAATTTGTTGCTGACTTGAAAAATGTTCTTGATTGATAAGCGCCTGAACAATAGCGTTAGGTACTAACTTGCTAGGCATTGCGTTCACTTGATGACACTGAGTCAGCAGCCTAATGGCCATTGTGATTTTTTCATCGACGCAGCACCTGCTTTGGTCCAAGTTTTCATCAGCAAGAAATTGGCTGACCAACCAATGTTGATCATGATAAACTACCTTAGGGCTAATGCCTTGCTCAGCGGCAAGCAAGGTTACTTGGCTTTCTTCAGTTGAGGCTTTTTTGGCAAAAAAAATGTTGTTATCGGCGTTAACCTGATAGCACTGACTGCTTAAGCCCGAGGTAATTGGCACAATAGTGTTGATATGGGTAAAACAAGCTAAAGTGCGCAATTGTTCTGGCATAGTGATTAGCCATTGGCCGTTTCTGATACGTCAATTTGATTTTGCTTAAATAGGTTTTGCCACTTTAAGTAACCATAAGCGGCTATGACCACATAAATCATAAACAGCACCGCGGTGGGCATTAAGCCTTTTTCTAGGTACAAATAGATAGAGACAAAATCTATCACCAGCCAATACAGCCAATTCTCTAAAACTTTTTGCGCCACTAAATAAGTTGCAAATACGGCAAATACCGTTGTGAAGGTATCTATATAAGGAAATGAGGCGGAGGTGTAATTTGCCATAACATAACCCAAAGCAAAGGATATCACCGTTAAAATAACACAAGCGCGTAAATGCCAACTCGCTTGCCAAGAAATAATAGCCAACGCTGAGCTTTTTTGCTGGCCTCTTCGTAGAGAGTTTTGCTGAGCGTTTGTTGAGGAATTTTTCTGCCAAAGCCAATAGCCATAAACCGCCATCACTAGGTAGTAAGCATTAAGCGCGCTGTCCATGAGAAGCAAGACATCGTAAAAAATGACTGTATAAAGTGCTGTGCTGATAAAAGCCGCAGGCCAACACCAAATTGAGCCAATAGCGGCTAATATCACATAGACAAGTGCTAGCAACATGGCCACCAGCTCAAGCCAAGGTAAATTGGTGGCATAGTTAATAAAACTGGCGAATAATTCCGTCATTAGCTTTCCGCTTCAACGTGTGAGCGATCACCATTAATAAATTTACAAACAAACACCGCGGCATCTGTAGTGCTGTGCACATGCTTGATTTCAGCCATTACTTTGCTTATGGCTAAATCATAATCGCCAAACACTTGTGTGCTCATGCCATTGGTGACAACGGTTAAGCCATCAACCTGACGCAGACGTTTGATAAACGCCCATATTTCATCTTTGAAGTTGTCCATGGCGAGTGGGTATAAGCTTAATTCGATAGATATCTTCATAATTTATCCTTGTACTTTGCATGCTGGGGGCTATCCCCACAGCATGCAATCATGTGCATTTTAGAACTGATAGTCTAAGGTAACACCAAAAACCAGTGGTTCAGCTAGTTGGGTATATTGCTTAGCAGTATACCCATCTCTTGGGTCATTACCAAAATAAAAGCCACGGCTTGCATAGTCTTCATCAGTTAGGTTACGCGCCCAAACTTTTACTTGATAATCATCATCTAAGTAACTTAATGAAGCATTAATAAGTGCCACAGATTTAGACTTTAGATCGTCAACCTTAATAGGCTCTCCGTCATAATATCTCGTATCAGAAAAATAAAACTCATCCTTACCATCAACAGAAACATTAATTAGCCAATGATCACTTGGCTGTATGTTAACACCAAGGTTAAATTGATAATTAGGTGCATGGGCTTGCTCTTCGTCATTTAATGAGTTGCCTTGGGCATCAATATAATCATTAAACTCAGTATCTAATAAGCCAAGTGAAGCATACAGCTCAACAGATTCATTTATTTGCCAATTTGCTTCAACTTCAACCCCCATATTAGAGCCTGTAGCGGCATTGCCTAAGTAAGCAATAAATTCTGAACTGCTATCTTCACGAACAATGGTTTTAGAGCTTTTTACTTGCACATCTTTTCTGTCCATAAAGAACACAGCAGAGCGAATAAAAGCGGCATTATCAAGTAAAGCAACCTTGTAGCCTAGCTCATAATTGAGTAAGTATTCTGGTTCAAAGGTGCGCAAATCATCAGGCAAGGTACCATCAGTATTGGCACCACCGGCTTTGTAGCCGCGATTGATTGAGCCATACCAAAAGCTGTCTTCGTTTTGCTGGTAACTAAGTACTAACTTACCACCAACCATAGTATTGTCGTCATTGGCGATAAAACCCTCTGAATTAACATAATCAGCGCTACGTTGCTCAATACGAAGCCCTGCATTTAATGACCACTGGCTAGTTAATTGACTATCAAGCTGACCGTAAACAGCGATTGACTGGGTATCGAAAGTTGAAATGAAGTCGTTGTCTAAATAAGTATATTGACGCTGCAAATCTTCATCATCTTGTTTAAAGTAAATGCCGGCAACCCAAGCGGTTGAACCGTTAAATAATGCACTGCCGCTGTTTGATAAAGCGCGTAGTTCGATTGTTTGTGTCGATTTATCTCTGAAGTAATAATCAGTTGATGAATATTCCCAATAGGCAAAATCTTGGTTGGCAATATTTTCAGGGTCGGAAATACCCACAAAAGCCCAGTCTTCATCGTAACCATAAGCAAGATCAGAATCTACATGGCTCACTAAGGCTTTAAGGCTGAATGCTTCAAATCCTTGGTAAGTAAAATCTGCAGAAAAAGCAGAGGTTTTTTGTTTATCAAATCCCGGTTGATCAGAAAGGGTTTCGCGGCTGTTATCAAGAGAAAAGGCATCATAACCATTGTCAAAATCGAAGTGAAAAGCGGCTAGATTTATGATTAGGTTATTACTTACTTGTATAGACAACTTGCCTCTAAGGCTTGTCTCATCAAGGTTGTTAGTTTCACTTTTTTTTAAGTGAGTGTTTTCAACAAAGCCGTCACTGTTATATTGATTGGCCACTAAGCGATAATTAATAGCATCGGATGCTGGTCCAGAAAGCGCCAAACCTAAACCATAGCTATCATAGTTACCGGCATCTAATTTAATGGCACCTTCAAATTCACCTGTAGGGGCATTGGTGGTAATGTTGATCATGCCTGCTAGGGCATTTGCACCAAAACGCGTGCCTTGAGGACCGCGAAAAACTTCCGTCTGTTGGACATCAAAAAGGCTAGCAATACTGCCTATGCCAGTGAAATCCACACCATCGATAATCATTCCTACTGAAGGGTTAATAGGCTCTTGAAATTGGCTACGCTCGCCAATGCCACGAATTTGATAATAACGCGCACGCTGCGAGCCACTGGCAAAATTAACGTTTGGGCTAACCGCGATCAGCTCCTCAAGGTGTTGGGCATTACGCTGTTTTATTTCAATATCGGTTAATACAGATAATGACGCAGGGGTTTGCAATAAGTTTTGCTGACGAAAATCACTAGTCACAGTGATTACTTCAAGCGCTGCGTTGCTAGTATCGTCGCTGGCATTGGCAGTAAAGTTAGCCAATAACATTGATGAAATAGCTAAAGAAAGGGTTGATTTGGTTAAATTCATAAAGATCTCATAAGTATTAATTCAAGTTATACTATGGGATCCGGCACTGGGAGGTTATCTAGTGTAGACTGTGATGTGATCACTAACCATTCCTACGCCGGTTATATTAGTCGATTAGTGACTAATTCCCGTCCAGGTTCAAAGGGTTTGTTGATATCATCAACATCTCAGCAGTTACTTATGAGTTAAAGAGTTAACTCATAAAACCGCACTCCTTGGTTCGCGGAGGACTATAACAAACTTTTTACCGCCTTGCTTGGCTATTTAATGACAAAATAGCTAAAAGTCGTATTTATCAGGATGTAACTCTTTAGATATATTGGTATTATTTATACCCATGCATCTTGAGGTATGGGTATTGTATTCAATTTTGGCCTGATTTTGTTCAGGATGACAAGGGTAGAGAGCCACTATGTTCCCCAACTGGCAATTAGTGAGTATTAGTCTAATTTACATAGGTTTATTGTTTTTAATTGCCTATTTAGGGGATAAATATCGCCATCAATTAGCCAAAAAAGGTCAAGGTATAATTTACGCCTTAACGCTAGGTGTTTATTGTACTTCGTGGAGCTTTCTCGGTACCACGGGGCAGGCGGCCACTAATTTTCTATCTCATATCCCCATTTATCTTGGCCCAATTATTCTCTTTATTTTTGCTTGGCCTTTTATACAGCGTATTATTCGCGTTAGTTTAAAACTCAACTTAACTTCTATTGCTGATTTATTGGCGGCACGTTTTGGTAAATCCCATAACCTTGCCATTATAGTGACACTTGTCGCCCTTGTTGGCACTATGCCTTATATTGCTTTGCAGTTAAAAGCTATGGTGTACACTTTTCAACAATTACAGATAGATCAAAGTCTTAGCCGTTGGCACATAGGACTGGCAGTAAGCTTAGCGCTTGCCGGTTTTACTGTTTTGTTTGGTATTCGAAACATTGATGTTACCGAGCGCCACCCCGGCGTTATGCTTGCAATAGCCTTCGAATCCCTTGTTAAAATTATTGCTTTTTTAGCGGTAAGTTTATTTGTTTGTTTTTCTTTATTTGACTCTCCCCTCGATATTTGGCAACAGTCAGGTGCAAATTTGAAGCTTGAAGAGCAAATGAACGTGGATAATGTCAGCTCAATGCTAGCAATGTTAGTGATTGTTATGGCGGCATTTTTGTCATTGCCTCGGCAATTTCAAGTGATGGTGGTTGAATTAAAAGATCAAAGAGATACGTGGCTTGGTCGGCGTGTTTTTCCACTTTATATTTTAGTGTTTGCTTTTTTTGCCGCGCCATTGGGCTTAGCCGGCCAGCTATTGTTAGGTGACACCGTACCTTCTGACTCTTATGTCTTATTTTTACCGGGAGTTGGCGGGCAAACTTGGCTTACTTTGTTCACCTTTATTGGCGCTGTTTCTGCCGCAAGCTCTATGGTAATTATTTCAGCTATTGCCTTGAGCACTATGCTGAGTAATGAAATTGTCTTTCCGCTATTGTATCGTCAGCAAAAAGTTGCCCAAAATAACTATGATAATTTTAGACAGCGTTTATTAAATATTCGCAAGTTATTAGTCTTGTTTGTCATTATGTCAGGCTATGGTGTTTTTATTATGGCATCACCTGATACTTTAGCTTCTTCGGGCGAGGTCGCTTTTGGTGCTTTTGCACAGCTGACACCAGCACTGGTAGTAGCTTTTTATTGGCGTCGTGCCAGTTTGATGGGGGTTTATGCTGGCATTTTAGTTGGCTTTATTTTGTGGCTAACGCTAAATTTCTTACCGCAATTTGGATTGTATGCATCGCCTTTTGCCGAAGGCCTTTTACCGGCTAAAACAACGGCAACATTGTTTAGTTTAGCCGCCAATATTATTGTCATGTGGGCACTGTCTCAAATAAGCCGACAAAGCGTTCAGGAGCGAGTTCAAGCATCACTCTTCTTAGAATGGCAATCACCTTCAATGTTAAAGGTAGAGAAAAAACGTCAGTTAGACGTTCAAGAGCTTGAGTTGCTGGCTTCACGCTTTGTCGGTGAGAATAAAGCCACTTCAAGTTTTAGTTTATTTCAGAGCTCTAATAACAAAAAGCAACTAGGTAACGCCACTTATAACCAACTTTTGCTACAGCATACAGAAAATACTTTGGCCATGGTAATGGGCGCTTCTTCAGCGCGTTTGGTGTTGTCATCTGCATTAGATGGACGAGATATAGCGCTGGATGAATTAGCCGTGTTGGTAGAAGATGCTTCCAGTCAAAAGCAAGAATTCTCACAAAACTTATTACAAAGCGCTATCGAAAATGCCGGTGAAGGTATCTCGATTGTTGATGAAGAATTAAAGCTAGTTGCATGGAATAAAAAATACTTAGACTTGTTTGAATACCCACCAGAGCTTATTTATGTTGGTAGCCCTGTTGAGACATTAATTCGCCATAATGTTAAGCGTGGCTTATGCGGTGCAGGAGATATTGATAATCAAGTCTTTAGACGCCTTGAATATTTGCGTAAAGGTAGCTCTCATAGTTCAGAGCGCCAACAGGCTAATGGCCAAACCGTACGAATAGAGGGGAACCCCTTACCTGGCGGTGGCTTTGTAATGATGTTTTCAGATATTACCGCCTACCGTCAAGCAGAGCAGGTATTGAAAGAAGCTAATTTAGATTTAGAGACCAGAGTTTACGAGCGAACCTTAACCTTGGCAAAAACTAACGAAGCATTGGCAAAAGCACATGAAAAAGCTGAGCAAGCCAATATTAAGAAAAGCCAATACCTTAAAGCCTGTAGTCATGATTTAATGCAACCCCTAGAAGCCGCACGACTGTTTACTTCGGCGTTATCGGAGCAAAGTAGCTTAACTGGCGATCAGCAGCGACAAGTAGATAATATTGATCGCTCTTTAAAAGCGGCAAATAATTTATTGGGCGACTTGGCGGAAATTGCTCGTTTGGAAAGTGGCAATATCAAACCTCATATTGAGGTGTTTGCTTTAAATGACTTGTTTGATGATTTAGCACAAGAATTTGCTGCATTAGCCATTGAGCAAGGCGTTGAATTTAGATTGGTTGCGACTAAGGTTTGGGTAAAATCAGATCAGCACTTATTAAGGCGTATCATTCAAAATTTAGTCGGTAATGCATTTCGTTATGCCAGCCCAGGTAAAGTACTACTGGGGGCACGCGTTTTTAATAATCAAGTGACTATTCAAATACTTGATAATGGTCCTGGTATTCCTTTAGAAAAACAGGTACTGGTTTTTGAGCAATTTACCCAATTAGATACTCCAGGTAGCCAGTCAGGTAGAGGGTTAGGACTAGGTTTAAATATCACCCAGTCTTTAGCGCAATTGTTGGGGCATTCCCTCAGTCTGCAATCTCGAGAAATGCAAGGTTGTAAGTTCTCTATAGCGGTTGAGCAGGCTTGCCAGTTAGCTCAGGCACCTAAACTGTCAGCACCAGCATTAAGCATGGGATTAAAGGATATAACCGTACTGTGTATTGATAATGATCCCGACGTGTTGAGTGGCATGGTGGAGTTATTGTCTGCCTGGCAGTGTAATATTCTTGCAGCCGATTCACGCGATAGCGCTTTAAAAGAGTTTAAAAATCATCAAAGTGATATTGACATTTTATTGGTTGATTATCAGCTGGGCTATCAAGAAGGCTTGCCAGTGGGCGAACAAGCCGATGGCTTAACCTTGATAGCTGATATGCGAAAGCAGTGTAATCACTATATTCCTGCGATTCTTATTACCGCAACGACCGAAAGTGGTATGGAAGAAAAAGCCCACGCTGCGGATGTGGGATATATGCGAAAATTAGTAAAACCAGCGGCACTAAGAGCGATGATGAGTGCTAAATTAGCGCAAAAATTACAAGTGGACTATGCAGGTTAGGAGTGTTTTCTAGGCTTTTAAGGTTAATTAGCTTATTAGGTGTTTAGTTTACTTATCTTTTTTTGATTTAAATATTTCAACTATAATAGAGTCAATTTCTAATGACTCATCGCGGTTTTTCTGCGCCATTCTACGTTCCTACTCAGCAACTTGAGGCTGACCTATAGACTCGTAATAATCCCCCGCCTTATCATGGTTTTCCGCTCTTTTATTTAGCTCAGAGTTTGATGCACAGCCACTAAAGAGAAACATTAACACTACAAGACATAAATTTGATTTTGTCATAAATAACTCCATTTTATTTATAGTGATTATAGCCGCCAATCTTCTGCAGGCCCAACGCCCTTGTTCATTGGCAAAAAATTGTAGGCTAAAATAGTATAGCGTTGCGAAATTGAGCAAAAGTTAGCCGTTCTGCATTTAAATGCTTAGCCAAATTATATCAAAGGCAACTCGGTCATTATGCCTACCAAATTATTATCAGGATCTCTTAAGAAGCCGATCCACAATATATGGTCTTCCATTTGTGCAGCAAACTGAGGATCCCGTTCAAACTATACACCTTTGCTTTTTATTATTTCACTTGCGCTTTTTATATCAGATACTTTGTAATAGATTGTAGAAGTATGGTGGTCTTGCTCATTTCCTTGGAGAGTGGTCAACATCAAGCGAGTTCCAGCACAATTAAAGAATGCTAGACTTGGTGGTACTTCAAATAGCAACTCCAATCCGCGAACATCTTGATAAAATTGCACGGACTTCTTTAAATCTGAAATGGCGATTGCTATTTGGCCAATTTTTTCAATTTCAATATTTGAATTCATACTAAGAACTTTCCAATTCAATATATACTTTGTCTGTTTTTTGAACAATGGTAAGTATGTAATATAGTGTTAACACAACACTTTGTGAAGACAGTTAACAGTTTGTATGGAGTTTAGGGGTTACATCAATCTAAAAAAATAAGCAGCAATATGTGATAGCTGCTATATAATTTAAACACATATCATTATCTTAATACGTAAACATAAGCTTCAGTCACGCTACCATCATTGACTTGCACTTTAGCCAAAACACGACAATAGCCATCACCTTCAAAAGCGTCAAGTCTTGCCCAGTGGTTAGAAAAATTATCTGAACTGAAAATAAACCCTTCTATTTTATCACCATGTTCATTGATAGTTATGCCGGGATAACCCATTTCAGCATCCCAGCCTTCAGCGCGAAGTTTTCCTGTTATAGTGGCGGCTTCCCATGAACCTCCAATGACAGTGAGCACATGCTCATTTGGACAATTGGGACCTAGTGTTCCATAGACAAATAATTTTTCTATTACAGAGCCTACAATAGCAGTTAATGCCCATTTAACAGGCTAAAATAAGCGACGCAGGAGCAAAAGCCAACAGTTTTTAGCCCTTGTTGATTTGCTTGTTAGCACCATGAACAGCAAAATAAGCAAATATAAATTCATAGAGCCACCTCCGCTATAACCTTCACGGTGTTCAATTTTTGCAATTTTTTCTTCTTTAACTCTGGTCTTAAAACTGCTTAGCTCAGCATCCAAGTTAGCTGTCATATCTGTAACGGCCAAACCAAACCCTTCTAATGATTTTTCAGATAATGTGTCATCAACCCCTACGGCAGTAGTTCTTTTTGTAAGCTTATTTATGCCGGGTGCTCTAAAAAGCATTTTTTTGCTTTTTATATCAAAAACAGCTGTGTCTACGAATGTTTGAACAGAGTTTTCATTTCCAGGAATGACATACATACCAACAATAGTCCAATAGAGTAAAGCAACATTATTTTCAAGTGATTGTGTTACTTGATCATAAGAAACAAGAGCCATAACATCGACGTCATATAGCCTTGCAACTTGTTCTAAAGTTGAAAACCCTTCACCACCTTTTAAGTAAGTGCTAGGTATTACTTCAATTCGATCAATATAATCATATTTCAGAAATGATTTTTTCACTTTTTCAAGAAGTTCTATTTGATTTTTACTATGAATCCCATCCCGTCGCCAGTTTTTTGATGGCACGAAAGCTAAGCCAACTTTTACGGGTAACTTTAACGTTGGTATCTCAGGCTTATGCTCAGATCTACTTGTTTCATCAGGATATAAAAAATCCATCAAACTACTCGACTTTGTGTTTTTGCCAGTATTCTGGCTCACAAGCGAACTACATGACGCTAAAAAAGCTATCACTATTGCTAAGGTAAATATTTTAGATTTCATCGATGATCCTTTTGGAAGTGCTAACGTTTTAAATTGTTCCTACAATCTAGTTGCAAAACCATAGATTTCGGCTAACAGTTCCCTGGAATAACGATAATCAGCAATGCTTTTATGATCTAATGTTCGTTAAATTTTGCTTCTGTTAAGTCAAGCTGACCAATAGCAATAACAGCTTGGGTACGATTTCGTACATCTAGTTTGCGAAATATTGCCGTGGCGTGGGCTTTGATGGTGGCTTCAGAAACATTGAGATCATAAGCAATTTGCTTATTTAGTAAGCCTTGGGCAAACATCATTAAAATGCGGTACTGTTGTTGGGTTAAGCTGGCAACTCGCTCTGCTATATCACCCTTATTACTTGCAACTTGTGCACTTTGAAAAGATTCAGGTAGCCATAGGTCACCCGATAATACAGCCATAATCGCGGTGAAAATATCATCAACGGGGGTTGATTTAGGCACAAACCCCGCAGCGCCATAACTCATCGCCTGACTAATAGTATTGTGATCTTCATGGGCAGAGACTACAACCACAGGTATTTGTGGAAAATGATTACGGACATGAATAAGGGTATTAAAGCCATGAGCGCCGGGAATATTTAAATCAAGTAACAATAAATCACTATCGCTATTGGCTTGTAGTTGTTGCTCTAGTTGGTCAATGGTTTCAGCCTCTAGCCATTGAGTGTGACTTAACTTGGCCTTTAAAGTCCCTAATAACGCTTGTCTAAATAAGGGATGATCATCAGCTATTATTATTTTTTCTGGCTGAATCATAGAAAACTTCCTCGGTTGGTAGGGTTTCTATTCTAACGGAAAACTAGCGAATAACAAATCTTACTTTTAGGTTTTAGTTATACAAATATTTAGTTGCCGTTTTTCAGAAAGTTATGCTAATTTTTCTGCAGGTGTGTAGCCCACAGTTTTAAAGGCTAATTCACCTTGTTTGTTAAAAATTAACATCATAGGAACGGGGTTTTCTCCTATAGCTTTTATGATTGCATTACTGGCAATATAAAAAGCCAATTGATAACTCTTCAAATATTGCTGTTATTTTTATTTGGGCACAGTTAAAGAAGTTGCAGGAATACACAACAAGCGGCAGATTCTGCGAAACCAGCGAATGAAGAGGCGCAAGGTGGTAAAAATGTTGTGCAAAAATCATATCACTCCATTGAGGGTTTAGCTGAATAAATAAACAATCTCGCAGGAAAAATAACCAGCCTACATGAAAGTAGTAATAACATTATTCAAGTTATGGATGTGATTAAATCAGTAGCCGAACAGACTAATTTACTTGCTTTAAATGCAGCAATAGAAGCGGTAAGAGCTAGAGAGCAAGGTCGTGGTTTTGCTGTGGCTGCAGATGAAGTTAGAACCCTTGCACAGCGTACTCAAGAATCCACCAGTGAGATTGAAAATTTTATTTCAGGTTTGCAATCAGATGCCAATGCTGCCTTTAATGTTATTGAAAAAAGTCAAAAGATGGCCGTAGATGCCGTTGAGGACTCTAAAGATGTTGAAAATACATTAGAAAATATTACCAACTCAGTCGAAAATATATTTACAATGAATGAGTAAGTTGCCGTTGCTGTTGAAGAGCAAGCGATGGTTACTCAGGATTTAGCGCAGAACGTGGATAATGTTGAACAAAAATCAATGGGGTCAACAACAGGTTCAACCCAAATTACCGCAACAACGCGTGAGCAAGCCATTTTGGCTGTTGCCTTGCAAGAGATTGCCGTCACTTTTAAAACCTAAAAGGGAGGCGGAAATAATGTTGCTGATAGGAATGGTTATCAGCAACAATGATAGCGGCCGTGTTATTTTTTAGGGGCTTTTGCTAAAACAGCGACCAATAATTGCCAGTATTGTCCAACGGTATCAATTTCAATTTTCTCATCTGGTGAGTGAGGAAATTTAATGGTTGGCCCAATTGATACCATATCCCAATGGGGATAAGCGGTTTTAAATAAACCACACTCTAAGCCTGCATGAATCACCATAACCGCCGGAGTTTTAGTAAACAATTCTTGATAAGTATCGCTAACCGTTTGCATAATGGCAGACTTAGGATCAGGCTTCCAACCCGGATATGCCCCTGCAAACTCAATGTTAGCACCCGCTAATTCAAAAACTGACTGAACCGTACGCTGAGTTTCTAAGCGGCCATCATCATACAAGCTGCGAATCAGCACTAAAGCATTAAGCTTTTTACCGCGTGTATGAATAACACCAAGGTTTAATGAGCTTTCAACTATGCCTTCAATATCATCGCTCATGCGTATAACACCATTAGGACAAGCATTAAGGGCGCGTAAGATATTACTCTGAGTAATTCTATCCCAACATTGCTCAAAATCTTCAGGCGAAATTAGCAGCATATCAATATCAGTTTCAATAGCAGCTAAATTGGCTTTGATGGTTGATAAGTATAAAGCTAAAGCTGCTTTAAGTGGTTCCACTTGATCTTTGGCTACAACAAAGCTGGCATTGGCTTCGCGGGGAATGGCATTGCGTAAACTGCCACCATTAAACTCAGTTAAGCGAATATCAAAGTCATTACTAGCATCAAGTAAAAATCTTACTAATAATTTATTGGCATTGGCTCGGCCAGTATGAATATCTACTCCCGAATGTCCGCCTTTCAAACCTGAAATTGATAGGTTAAAGGCTTGCTGGTGGGCAGGAACATCTTCAAAGTTTAAGGTAAAAGTTGCTGAACCATCAATGCCGCCAGCACAGCCCATATATACTTCCCCTTCTTGCTCAGAGTCAGTATTAATTAAAATATCACCCTCAAGCCAATTTGGCTGTAACCCAAAAGCGCCAGTCATGCCTGCTTCTTCGTCAATGGTCACTAATACTTCTAAAGGACCGTGTGGAATATCATCGCTAGCGAGTATGGCTAACGCTGAGGCTAAGCCTACACCGTTATCGGCACCTAATGTTGTACCGTCTGCGGTTACCCAATCGCCATCGGTTTCGGTAACAATATAAGGACGAATAGGGTCGGTTAAGAAATCATGTTCAGTATCATTGTTTTTTTGTGGCACCATATCCATATGAGCTTGTAAAATAATGCCTTTTCTACCTTCCATGCCTGCTGTCGCAGGCTTTGTAATTGCTAAGTTACCTACTTCATCCTCTTTTATAGAAAGACCAAGCTCTTTTGCCCATGTTTGGATCCAAAGAGAAATGGCTTGCTCATGCTTAGAGGGATGGGGAATGCTGCAAATTTTTTCAAATAATTGCCATAAACTGCTTGGTTTAAGGTGTGCTAGTGTGCTCATGAGGAGTCCTTTATAAATGTTTTACTGTGCTAGGGGCTAACCCTAACGCTTTTTGTTTGGTTATTTGCCCTTTGAGTGGCTCGCACGCAAGGGGGAACGGTTAAGTTGTCGTTTTTCCTGAGCTTATCGAAGCACTAAGGCTTATTTATTGGCCATTAAAAATTGCCATTGTTCGTTAAAGTCATCACTGGGCTTTTTATCAAAACCAGAGCGAACATATTGACTTATTTTACCTTCAGCAAAAGAGGTTAAAATGTTGGCGAGTGCTTGTTCACTGATGGTGAATGTTTTGCCTTCGCGCAGTTTACGCTCTCTTAGTACCTGTTTAAATTGTGATTCAAGCTTTTCAAAAAACTGGTGTACTCGTGTGCGTAAGCGTTCATTCTCACCCATTAATGCATCACCTGATAAGATACGGCACATACCGGGATTACGCTCCGAAAATATCAGTAGCACATGTAAAATGTGATGGCAGCGCACTAGGGTTTCTTTGTGATCGGTTAATATTAAGTTGATCCGGGTGAAAATAGACTCTTCAATAAAATCAATCAAACCTTCAAACATACGGGCTTTTGAAGGGAAATGGCGATAGAGAGCCGCTTCAGAAACACCTACTTCACCAGCCAGTTTAGCGGTAGTAATACGTTGGCCTGGGCAATCTTGAAGCATTAACGCTAAACATTGTAATATTTGCTCTTTACGGCTAGGTTTGGCGTTAGTTTTTGGTGCTGTGCTCATAGTGTCTTGTACTCTTTGGTTATTGTTCTTTTCATTATTTTTATTCGCTATTCTTCTTTACTTGGTAATGCTGATTAATTAATGAAACCAGATGGTTAGCAACAATTTGTTTGTTTGCTAGTGGGATCTCTGTTTTATCAATAGCACTAAACAAGGTGAGGGCATTACTATCGCTGTTAAAGCCTTGACCTGCTTTGGCCACATCATTTGCGGCAATTAAATCTAAATTTTTGCGCATTAACTTACCACGCGCATAATGTTCTACATTTTGTGTTTCAGCAGCAAAGCCAACAATAAAGGGTTTGTGCTCTAAACTGGCCACATCAGCGACTATGTCATGGTTTCTTACCAGTTCAAGTTGCATAGCTTCACTGCTTTTCTTGATTTTTTGTGTTGCAACATTGGCGACTCGGTAATCGGCAACCGCGGCACAAGCAACAAATGTGGTACTGTTTTCGGCAAATTTCAATGCTTGTTGATGCATCTCTTTAGCGCTACTGACTTGAATTAGCTCACAGCCTGCTGGGGCAGAAATTACAACGGGCCCTGAAATTAGGGTGACTTTAGCGCCAGCACGCAAAGCCGCATGAGCAATGGCATAACCCATTTTTCCTGAGCTATGGTTGGAGATGTAGCGTACGGGATCTATGGCTTCTCGAGTTGGTCCAGCTGTGATGACCCAATGCTGATCTTGTAAATATTTATCAGCAAAAAAATCACTGCTTAAGGTAACTAAATCAGTAACCTCTAGCATGCGCCCTAGACCAATATCTCCACAAGCTTGCTCGCCACTACCCGGCCCCCAAATATGGCAACCTCGTTCGGCTAGCTTGGATACATTCTCTTGTGTTGCTTTGGCATGCCACATTTGTTGGTTCATGGCGGGTGCTATAGCAATAGTAGCTGTAGTTGCTAAACAAAGGGTTGATAATAAATCGTTCGCCATACCACAGGCAATACGAGCAATAACATCGGCTGTTGCTGGAGCAATAACAATAATATCAGCCCATTTAGCGAGTTCAATATGCCCCATGGCAAGCTCAGCTTGCGTATCGAGTAAGCTATCAGCCACTTGATTACCTGATACGGCTTGTAAAGTAAGCGGGGTGATAAAGGCTTTTGCACCCTCTGTCATCACCACGCGTACATCGGCTCCTTGTTCTTTTAGGCGACGTACTAATTCTGGTGTTTTGTAGGCAGCAATGCCGCCACTTATACCAAGAACAATTTTTTTGTCCTGTAAAATTTGCATAAGCTGCTAATCTTAAACTTATCAATAGTGGCAATAAGATAACACTTATTCATATTATTGAAAAACATAGCGGAAGGAAAATCCGATCTAAAACAAAGCAAGGAGGCAACTTATGTTACCAGCAAGGCTATTAGAAAATAGCGCACCACAAAGTCTAGTATTAAAAAACTGGCCAGAAAAGGAGCGACCTAGAGAAAAGCTCCTGCACCTTGGAGCACAAAGTTTAAGTGATGCTGAGTTATTGGCGATTTTTTTAAGAACTGGTGTCAAGGGTTGTAATGTGGTTGATTTAGCAAGAAATTTGCTAAATCACTTTGGTAGCTTAGCGAATGTTTATCGCGCTAGTGAGCGTGTGTTTTGTCAGCAGCACGGTTTAGGTAAAGCAAAATATGTGCAATTGCAAGCTTGTTTAGAAATGTCTAAACGGTACCTTGCGGAACAATTGGTTCAGCAAGGAAGTGCCTTGACTTCGTCACAGGCAACCCGAGATTATCTTGTCAGTGAATTACGCCATGAGAGTCGAGAAGTGTTTGCGGTATTATTTTTGAATAATCAACACCAAATATTAAAGTTCGAACGGCTATTTTGGGGAACACTCGATGCGGCAGCGGTATATCCAAGAGTTGTGGTTGAACAAGCATTAAAACACCAAGCAGCCGCGGTAATCTTGAGTCATAATCATCCGTCAGGCGTTGCCGAGGCGAGTATTGCAGATAAACATATCACTCAAAAGCTTGAGCAGGCATTACAGTTGGTTGATATTAGAGTGTTAGATCATATGATCATCGCGGGAAATCAATGTTATTCTTTTGCTGAAAATGGTGAGATATTATCAAGATAGCTTGATAATACGACCAATGCCCGTTACTTTTAGGTAGTTTGAGTATATAGTAATTATTAGCCCCCGAGTGTAAAAGAAGGATCCTCTTATGACCGATAGTAGTGTTGAGCAGTTAGAGCGCCGAAAATCATTCCGTCTTGATATGGAAAAAGAGTTAGTTGATATTGTTTGGACGGATGAACAAGGGCAAGAAAGAACTAAAAAAATAGCCTGTTTAGATTTTGCTAGGGGGGGCTTGAAACTTGATTGTGATATTACCTTGCCAACTCAAACCAAAGTGACTATTAACTTTAAATCAGCCAATGCCAATAACCAAAAACTATATGGCAAGGTATTGCGCAGTGTTAAGCAAGATACTGGTTGGTATGAGGTAGTGCTTATGTTGGACAAATAGGCTAAATGAGCGAGACAGATAAATTGGACTACAATTAACGCTGAACCTCAGTTTTAAGGGTTAATTAATAACTAGGTAGTGGTAGGAAGCAAAGAATATGATGATATTAGTGGGTGGCGAAAAAGGTGGCAGCGGCAAAAGCTGTTTAGCGCAAAATTTAGCAGTTTATTTCGCTCGAAATAAGAAAGCCATAGTGTTAATGGTAGACTGCGACCCTCAACGAACAACGTCTGACTGGATACAAGCTAGAAATAGTGATCCATCATTACCAGCAATCAATTGTATTCAGCTTTACGGAAAAATTCGTAATGACTTACTTAGTTTAGGCCAGCACTATGACTACGTTATTGTTGACTGTGGTGGTCAAGATAACTTAGCTTTGCGTGCGGCTATGTCTGTAGCTAACCATGTCATTATTCCACTACGCCCTAAACGTCGTGACTTGAAAACAGTGCCACATATGGAAGACATGTTAAGTACCTGTAAAATGGTCAATCCTAAAATGATGGCTTCTTTTGTTATTACTCAATGCCCATCGCTGCCTAATCAAGTTAAACGAATTCTTGAAGCGAAAGAAGTTTGTAGTTCATTCGGGATAAACGTATTTAACGCCGTGACGTTCAACCGTAATGTTTATGATGATAGTGAAGAGCAAGGCTCGTCGGTTATAGAGATTGATCCTAATGGTAAAGCCGCAGCTGAAATGATAGCTATTGCTGAAGAGCTATTAGCAATGAAACCGGATAATGCCCATGAGTTTAACTGATTTAAAAAAAGGCAAAGATAAGGATAGCAAAGCTACAAAGGAACAGTTTACCGTCGATGACTTTATTGCCGATGCAGATAATTATGCCAAAGGCTCGCCACAAATAGTCAGCAATGATGACCGTGGTAAAATGAATCTAAAACAATCAATACATGATGCCAAACGCATGATTGAGCAAAAAAAAGCGGCTGGCGCACAAAACAAACCATTTCGCCGTGCGACTTTCACTTTAAGTGAAAATACCATTGAACAACTGCAACATCTGTCTGAAGGTACTGACTTAGCGAAATCTCATATTATTCGCATTCTCATTGACGAATTATCCAACAAAGAACAAGAAGATCAAATTCAAAAGTTATTTCAATCAAAAGTGAATTGATAAGATAATTTATACATTAGCTTAGTTTGGATGTTTTTTTATTAGCCAAACAAATCAAAAAACATCCAAAAACAACTCGAAATTCCAGCTGAGGTTTAGCTTTTTAGTTTTATTACCTTTATAAAGTAATGATTAATAAGGAATAAAACAAATTATGTCACTTTTTGTTATTAAGGGTGGCATTCATAAAACAGTTTCACTATAATATGCCACCTTTTTCAGGATCCTGAGGCGACGGTCTTGGGGAAATATAGCTCGAGCTGAAATTAATTTTGGAGTGACTCAAATGTCTAAAGTTTGCCAAGTAACAGGCAAGAAACCAGTCGTAGGGAACAACCGTTCTCACGCAAGAAACGCGACACGTCGTCGTTTCTTACCAAACCTTCAATCTCACCGTTTTTGGGTAGAGAGTGAAAATCGTTTCGTTAAATTACGTTTAACTCCGAAAGGAATGCGTATTATCGATAAAAAAGGTATTGATGCAGTATTAACTGATATCCGTGCCCGTGGCGAAAAAGTTTAACAGCTTTTCTAGGAGAATATTATGCGTGATAAAATTCGTTTAGTTTCTAGTGCCGGTACAGGTCATTTTTATACTACTGATAAGAATAAAAAGACTATGCCAGAGAAAATGGAAATCAAAAAATTTGATCCAAAAGCTCGTAAGCACGTTATGTATAAAGAAGCTAAAATTAAGTAATTGATTTTTTTACTTTATACCAATAAAAAGCCCAGTTTTTACTGGGTTTTTTTATGCGTGCTATCCATGCACTTACCTCTTTGAAGCCAACCTTCGGTTGTTAAAAAACATTCCAGATGTTTTTTTATGCCAAAATTTCAGTATGATATAGCCTATCTTTATTTTTAATAATAATGTTATGAAACTCTCTAAAACCGCTTGGAATAATGTCATTATATTTTCAGTAATGATCATTATATTACTGATAAACACTACTAATAATCGTTTGTTTCCTGAGGATGAACGTAGTGATAATGCACACATTTTACCAGAGCACAGTGTTATTCTGGCATTAGCAATGACCTTCCCTGATGAATCAAAAATAATGTTTGAACGCATCGGTCGGGCATGGAGGATGACCAGTCAAGGTCGGGTAAGTGATTTAAGCAACCAGCAAATTGAGCAAGTGATGTTTGCTTGGCAGCAAAGCAGTGGTTTAGTTCAAGCTGGAGATATTGTCATTGATGGCAAGGAAGGAACTCAAGTTGAGCTCAGTTTGGCTGGCGTTGAGCAAGAACAAAAATTTACTTTATACCCTTTAGTTGATCAATTATTGGTTTTTAATCATCAAAAAGAGGTTTGGTTAGCCTTGCCCTCTGCACTTAGCCATCAACTAACTCCAGCAACTTAAATAGCACTTTATTATGCCAGAATTACCCGAAGTAGAAGTTTGTCGATTAGGCATTACCCCACATATCATTGGTCATAAGGTGAGTAAGGTGGTTGTGCGTAATGCCCGCCTTAGATGGCCAATCCCCCAAGAAGTACAGCAGCTTATCGGCCAAGAGGTGCTTGCTGTTGACCGACGTGCTAAATATTTACTGATACGCTTTGCGACCGGCACGTTATTATTGCACTTAGGTATGTCTGGCACTATTCGTGTTATTGAAGCATCGACAGCGGTTACTAAGCATGATCACTTTGACTTGGCATTTACTCATGGCAAAGTGCTACGTCTTAATGACCCACGACGTTTTGGTGCCGTGCTTTGGTTAGCACAAGACCAAGATGAACAAGGTTTACTCACTAAGTTAGGGCCAGAGCCATTAAGTGATGAATTTTGCCATGGGTATTTATTTGCCAAGGCGAAAAAGAAAAAGTTGGCGATAAAAACCTTTTTGATGAATAACCATGTTGTCGTTGGTGTGGGTAATATCTATGCCAACGAAGCCTTGTTTCAAGCGGGCATAATGCCCACCGCTAAGGCGGGTGACATTACTAAACAAGGCTATGATCGCTTAACTGATATTATAAAGCAGGTACTTAGTGCCGCTATTAGCCAAGGTGGCACAACGTTAAAAGACTTTACTCAAGCAGATGGCCGTCCGGGATATTTTGCGCAATCGTTATATGTCTATGGTCGTGCAGGACAAAGTTGCCTTAACTGCAAAGACACCTTACTTGAAATAAGACAGTCAAATCGCAGTTCAGTGTATTGCCCCACTTGCCAGAAATAATTACTTTTGTTCTAGTGCTGCTTTAACAATAGGGGCAACAAATTGGCTAACATCACCTTTGTGTAGTGCGACTTCTTTCACTAGCGTCGATGAAATAAAAGAATTGCCTTCTGCAGGTGTTAAAAATACGCTTTCTAAATCAGGGTATAAACGTCTGTTCATATTGGCTAATTGAAATTCATATTCAAAATCAGATACTGCTCGTAAACCACGTATTAATACCTTAGCATCGTGATGTTTGGCAAAATCTACCAATAAACCACTAAAACCAACGACTTTAACGTTGCTTAAATCTTGGGTGATTTGGTTAATCATGTCGACGCGTTGCTCAAGGCTGAAACGAGGTTTTTTACTTGGGCTGGCAGCAACACCAATAATAACCTCACTAAATAAGAGGCTTGCTCGCAAAATTAAGTCTGAATGCCCATTGGTTACAGGATCGAAAGTACCAGGATAAATAGCTTTTATGCTCATATTTTACGTTTCGTTTATTAGTGAATACCAAGGTATTGTAATGGCTTAGCTGAGTTTGTGACAAGTGTTTACGTCAAAAACACTATAAAATGAATAAATAGTGATAATATTTGTTAAAGTATTTACTCAAAAACACTTTAAGTTTAATGAATTTTGATAGTATGATAGAAGGCTTGAAATTTGAATAACTCTTGGTTTAACCCAATTAACACAAAGAAGTAACTTGTATGAAGACCCGCGATAAGATCATTCAGGCCAGTATTGCATTATTTAATGAGCAAGGAGAGCGAAATGTTACCACTAACCATATTGCTGCTCATTTAGGGATTAGCCCAGGCAATTTGTATTATCATTTCCGAAATAAAGAAGACATTATCCTCTCTATTTATGAGGAATATGCACGAAACTTGTTATTAGATACTTTTCCGCAGGTTTCTAGTGAAGTAAAACCACTTGATGCCATTATTTTATATATGGATGCGGTATTTCAGATGATGATGAAATTCCGCTTTTTCTATAGCAATCTACCTGTACTTCTTGATAAGAACCCAAGCTTGCGTGAAAAATATGTAGAAGTGCAACATTCGATTGCTGAGCGTGTAAGTCAATTATTAATCTCGCTAAGAGCAGCAAATATCATTGATTTTGATGATGAAGAGTTGCTTGATATTGTTAGTATCCTTCGTATTATCAATACTTTTTGGCTAAGTTTTTATCAAACACAAAATATTGTTCATGAGATTAATGATTCCGTATTTTATCAAGGGGTGTTGAAAATTTTAGCTATTTTACGACCTTATACTACAGAAGCAGCTATGCCTGAGTTACTTAAAGCACGAGACATGTATCAGCAACGTAACCAAGATGCTTTAGACGTCGCATAAACTTAATGGCTAAGATAGCCCTCTAATAAAGATTTCCAGTTATCTTGGCTAAAATGAAAGTGTTGCAGTTGTTGAAGCTCTTTCATGAAAGAGCGCTGTAATCTTGCCATATTGGCTTGCTGCCAACCATTTTTGTTTTGTGGACGAATTTCCCCGCGATCAAAATCGATAACAAAAATATCGCTGTTTTCATCGATTAAAATATTGTGAGCATTAAGGTCGTGATGATAAATACTATTATTATGAAAACGCTTAATGGTTGCGCCAATCTTTTTCCATAAGTCATGTGGCAGGGTTTTATTTGATAAAATGGCCACTAAATCCTGTGCATTTTCAATGCGACTACTGAGTAAATCTGCCCGGTAAAGTAGACCACTGCGTACCACACGATAAGCGATAGGCTTGGGACTTGGTAACGCCAATTGTTGCATTGTCGCTAATAAAGCAAACTCTTTTGCTGCCCGAGTATTTTGTTGTGAGCTAAACCAATAACTGTCATGAATAAGTTTACCGATCAGGCCACCACGATAATAATGACGTAACACCCAGTGTTTTTCAAACGAGCTTGAATCATCATTGTATTTTACAAACCAAGTGGTTCCACGCCCTTGAGCTGAGCCCGTTACAGCATTTTGTTGTTGCCAAAATTGAGCATCGAGCATTTCTGGATGAAATTGACTTATTTCACTGGCGTCATATTGGCAGTAAACACTACCTTGCTGAAATGTTGCTGTTGTTGCCATATTAGCCATTTATCAAAACCTTAACTTCTGCCAATGTTCGAGCACTTGCCCCTTGATTAGTCATCACCACTTGATGAGCCCTTTCACCTAATAAATTTACTTGTGGTTGATCTTTTAGTAATGCTATCACTACTTCGGCAAGCGCTTTACTTTGCTCACTATTATCCATGGTTTCAGGAGGCGGCAACTGAATAATGGCATCATTTTGCTGTAGTTGTTGCATTATTTCGGTGAAGTTACTCATATTACTACCAACAATAATGGCTTTTTTAAAGAGTGCCGGCTCTAGAGGGTTGTGGCCGCCAATATGGCTGAAACTGCCACCCATGGTGACTATATTGGCTAATGAGAAAGCGGCCATGAGCTCCCCTAAGGTATCAAGTAGCCAAATATTCTGCTCAACAACTTGTGTGTTTTCACTACGTTTGGCAAGGGTAAATTGATGACTTAAACATAAATCAGCCACTTGCTTAAATCGCTCGGGATGTCGAGGTACTAGCACTAGTAATAACTTTGGAAATTGGCTTTTGATTTCCTTAAAAGCCTTTAGTGCAATCGCTTCATCCCCATCATGAGTGCTGGCGACTAACCAGACAGTACGGTGACTAGGTAATAATTGTTCTAGCTGTGCGGCTTTATCCAAGGTGGCTTGATTAACACAGAGATCAAATTTCAGATTACCTGAGACCTCGCAACGATCAGAGCTAGCCCCTAGCTGGAGAAATTTTTCATAATTATCATGGCTTTGACACAGTATCTTATCAAAGTGATTTAGGCTTGGAGTAATTAAAGGGCTTATTTTTTGATAACTATTCATCGAGTTTTTCGACAATCGGCCATTGATCAGCAACAGCTTGATGTTCTTGTTAGTGCATTGGGCAATTAAGTTAGGCCATAATTCGGTTTCCATAAAAATAACTAACCTAGGCTGCAATCGAGATAAAAATAGTTGTGTACAAGGAAAAATATCTAGAGGCAAAAAACCATGTTGTACACGTTCGCCAAACAGTTTTTTTACTTGCTCAGAGCCTGTGGGCGTAAAGGTGGTGATAGTGATGGCTTGGTTTGGGTATGTTGATAGTAACTGATCAACAAAAGGCGCTAGAGCGATAACTTCACCGACACTCGCGGCATGAACTACAATACCATTTTTACTATATGGCTTAGGGAAAAAACCTAAGCGTTCATTTATTCTGTGTCTATACTGCTTGCTGCTAAGTGAGCGGAGTAATAAAGCTAACAATAGCAGTGGCAACAATAACAATAATAACAAACGGTAAATGAGCAAAGAAAGCATAAATTGTTCTATAGTTAGTTTGTGATAGATTATACTCTCGGTATTATACTTAACTTTGATTAAATACCTATTAATAGTAATGAATATGCTGATTTACCCTAAGCTAAAAAACATAAAACCAATAACAAAGCTATTTCCAGCGGTAGGCTTTATCTTCTCTTTGTGCTTAGCACTCTCAGCTCATGCCGAGCAGGCAGACAAAGAGATAGAAACTTTAGTACAAACGGTGAAAATTAAAGCGCGCAGTGATCATGGGTTTTTATTGACAGCAGATTATTACTTAGGCGCTAAGCACAGTGGTGGAGTGGTTGTATTACATGATTGCAAAAGTGATCGTCGAAGCTATAAAAAGTTAGCAAGCGGTCTAGCTGAACAAGGCCTACACACGCTACTGGTTGACTTGAGAGGTTATGGCGACAGTGTGGCTGAAGGCTTTTCAAGGGAGCAAATTAAAAAGAATGCCCTTAATATTGTCAGTTATCAAAGTGAAGAGGCGTTACTAACCACTTATTGGCAAGATGATTTATTAGCCGCTTATCAATTTTTAGGCACCAGCATAACGGCCAAAAAAGGAATTTCTATTGTTGCCAGTGGCTGTAGCGGTGCTTATGCGGTGGCTTTGGCTGAGAAAGTACAGCTAAATTCTATGGTGTTGATTACCCCCCAAATGACTTACAGTGATAAGGAACGTTATAAAAATCTCATTGATATTCCAAGCTATTTTATTGCCTCATCTCATCATCAAGCTAGTTATCAAACAGCACAAGAGTTATTTGCCTGGAATGGAGCACAGCAATCAAAAATGCAAACATTTAAAGGTGATAGTTATGCTTACCAGTTAATCAGTCGTAAAAATATTTAATTGAAGATGTCGCCTATTGGATTAGACCTACGTTAGAGAACTAAACTGCCACTGAAAACAAAGTGCTTAGTAAGAATAATTTTACGAAAAGTTACTTTTTAACAAAATACTGTTCGGGCATTGACTGTGCTTAGTAAATCTAAAGCGTATAATGTTGGAAAATATTATTTATTGTTCATGTATTTATTAGTAATGAGGCTCATATGTCAGCAAATTTTTATAACCATATTCAAGATCAAATTACCCAGGTTAAAACCGAAGGCTTATATAAGGCTGAGCGAGTTATAACGACAGCTCAGCAAGCAAAAATAGCGGTAAATACGGGTGAGCAAGTTATTAATTTTTGTGCCAACAATTACTTAGGTTTAGCTAACCATCCTGAACTAATCAAAGCGGCTAAAACAGGTTTAGATGAACACGGCTTTGGTATGGCTTCAGTGCGTTTTATTTGTGGTACACAAGACATTCATAAAGAGCTTGAGCAAGGTATTAGTCAGTTTTTAGGCATGGAAGATACCATTTTGTACTCTTCATGTTTTGATGCTAATGCCGGCCTTTTTGAAACGTTGTTAGGCCCAGAAGATGCTATTATCAGTGATGCCTTGAACCATGCTTCAATTATTGATGGTGTACGTTTGTGTAAAGCAAAGCGCTTTCGTTATGCCAATAATGATATGGCAGCACTAGAGCAATGCTTAATTGAGGCTGATGAAGCGGGTGCCCGTTTTAAGTTAATCGCTACGGATGGTGTTTTTTCTATGGATGGCGTCATTGCTAATTTAAAAGGTGTATGTGATTTAGCCGATAAATATAATGCCATGGTGATGGTTGATGATTCGCATGCTGTTGGCTTTGTTGGTGAGCAAGGTCGTGGCAGCCATGAATACTGTGATGTGATGGGGCGTGTTGATATTATTACCGGCACGCTAGGCAAAGCTATGGGGGGCGCTTCAGGTGGTTATACAGCAGCGAAAAAAGAAGTCATAGAATGGCTTCGTCAACGCTCTCGTCCATATTTATTCTCAAATTCTCTTGCTCCCGCGATTGTTAATGCTTCATTGCAAGTATTGAAATTATTAGCACAAGGCGGAGAGTTACGTAAAACCTTAAAAGAAAATACTGCTTATTTCCGCTCTGAAATGGAAGCCGCTGGCTTTACTTGCGCAGGGGCCGATCATGCTATTGTGCCTGTGATGCTAGGTGATGCGAAAGTAGCTAGCGATATGGCTAATAAGCTATTAGCTGAAGGTATTTACGTCATTGGCTTCTCTTTCCCTGTTGTGCCAAAAGGTCAAGCTCGTATTCGCACACAAATATCCGCTGCTCACACGAAAGCACAACTTGATCAAGCCATAGCCGCTTTTACCCGTATTGGTAAAGAAATGGGCATCATTTAAGTCGCCAGTGTTAAGTTTCGAGAAAAGAGAAAAGTAATAATGAAATCATTATCAAAACTAAAACCAGAGCAAGGCATTTGGTTAACGCGTACAGAAAAGCCGAAATTAGGCCACAATGATATATTAATCAAAATCAAAAAAACGGCTATTTGTGGTACTGATATCCATATTTATAATTGGGATGAATGGTCTCAAAATACCATTCCTGTCCCTATGGTTTTTGGTCATGAATATGCGGGTGAAGTGGTTGGCATTGGCCAAGAAGTTAAAGGTTTTAGCCTAGGTGATAGAGTTTCTGGTGAAGGTCATATCACTTGTGGCCATTGCCGTAACTGTCGTGGTGGTCGAACACATTTATGTCGAAATACAGTGGGTGTTGGGGTGAATCGTGCCGGTGCCTTTGCTGAGTATTTAGTGATCCCGGGCTATAATGCCTTTAAATTACCTGACGAAATTTCTGATGACTTAGCCGCTATTTTTGATCCCTTTGGTAATGCCGTGCATACGGCCTTGTCATTTGATTTAGTGGGTGAAGATGTCTTGATCACAGGCGCAGGCCCTATTGGTATTATGGCTGCGGCTGTTGCAAAACATGTTGGCGCTCGCCATGTAGTGATCACGGATATTAATGAATACCGCCTAGATTTAGCTAGAAAAATGGGGGCAACCCGTGCGGTTGACGTATCTAAAGAAAATCTTGCTGATGTGATGAAAGATTTAGGTATGACGGAAGGTTTTGATGTTGGCTTAGAAATGTCTGGTGTGCCAATGGCATTCACCAGCATGTTAGAAAACATGAATAACGGCGGTAAAATTGCCATGTTAGGTATTCCTGGTAAGGACATGGCTATTGATTGGAGCCAAGTTATTTTCAAAGGTTTAACTATTAAAGGAATTTATGGTCGCGAAATGTTTGAAACATGGTATAAAATGGCAAGCTTAATACAATCAGGCTTAGATTTGACGCCTATCATCACGCATCATTATGATATCGATGACTTTCAACAGGGCTTTGATGTTATGCGCTCTGGGCAGTCAGGAAAGGTTATTTTAAATTGGGAGTAAACTGTGTCGAATAGTGATACCACAAATGAGCCAAGCTTTATTCATATGCAAGTAGATGAATTAGCACAAGTGCTGAATCATAAAAGCCATGTGGTCGTTGATATTCGTGATGCTAATGCTTTTGCAAATGGTCGTATCTGTGATGCGATTCATTTGACCAACGAGAGTTTAGCTGGCTTTTTACGAGAAGCTGATCCCGATGCTCCTGTGGTAGTTTGCTGCTATCACGGGCACTCTAGCCAACAAGCCGCTCAGTTTTTGGTGACTCAAGACTTCACCCAAGTGTATTCACTTGATGGTGGTTTCAGTCAATGGCAATTACAACATCCTGACAAAATATCTCGCTAAAAATAGTATTTCGAGGTCGCATGAGTATAAGTGATGATTTATCACCTTTAGTGCAAATTGAGCAAAAAAATATTGCTTACTTGTTTGCTAATTATTTAATAACTTTAGGTATTGATGCCCAAGTTGTGACAGAGCAAAAGCAAGACTCTTCAGAAAACCCTAAGCTTGCCTACACGGTTTTTTGTCCGCACAATAAGCTTGACCAAGCTAAACAAGAATTTGAACAATTTATTAAGCATCCTTATAGCAGCAAGTATCAACAAGCAGCTTGGCAACATGGTGAAACAGTCAAGGTAGATGGCCATGAGTTAGCTTTACTTACCACTTTCAAAGACAATTTTTTAGCCCATGCAGGTATAGTGACACTAACCGTTTTTGCTTTGTGCTGGTTGGTATTTTTAGGGAGCTATTTGGGTTGGGCACAAAGTGTTTTTACCCAATTGCGGTTTTACCCTAGTTTGTCACTCGATGCTTTTATATCTGAACCATGGCGAATTCTTGGTCCCGCCTTTTTTCACTTCTCTTGGTTGCATATCGTTTTCAATACTATGTGGTGGTGGCAATTAGGGGGCAGCATAGAAAAAGCATTAGGGAAAGGTACACTGATTAATCTGTTGCTGATTTCAGCTATTTTCTCTAATTTAGGACAATTTTTTGTTTCAGGAGTCAACTTTGGCGGTTTATCTGGGGTGGTATATGCCTTGGTAGGCTTTGTTTGGTGGTATGGCTATTTAGCACCAGAAAAAGGCTTGTATTTATCTAAACCGATTGTTGGTTTTTTATTGTTCTGGCTCGTTTTAGGTTTTGCTGACTTACTGCCTATTAATATGGCAAATACTGCTCATTTGCTAGGCTTAGTTTCCGGCTGTTTATATGCACTTCTTGTAGTAAAAATATTTAAGATATAGCTTATCCATTAATTTTCTGTGTTAAAAAACATATTGTTGTAAAAAAACTGTTAAAATGAGTTAAATCAGTATATTTACAATATCTAAAAAGGGATTTAATTTATGAATAAACTATTTTGCTTGAAAACACTACTCTTAACCTCTCCTTTGTTGTTAACGACAGCTTTCGCTAATGAACAACCTAGTGCGGAAGATCTTGTTGGTAAAGTATATGGTGGTGCCCACTTACTGCACATCAATACAGATAATGATCGTTTAATGACGGCTAACCCTAACTCTAATGTTGATCACGGTAGTGGTTTTGGTGGTGAGCTAGGTTATCGTTTAACTGAATCGACAGAGTTCAGATTTTCTTATACTGATATCAATTTAGTGAAAGAAAACAGCGGTTTTAGCGAACCCGATGCATCTTCTGTTGTTATTGACGCTTTATATTTCCCCACTCAGCAGAATTTTTATTTAGTGGCGGGTATGGACTATTTAGACATTGTTCATGGTAAAACATCATTAGATTTAGGTGCTGGCTACCGCCATTACCTTAGTGAACGTGCAGCTATTTATATTGAAGGCAAAGGTCACTATCAATTTTCAGATCACTTTAAAGACAGTAGTGCTCGTATTGGTTTTGTTTATTTTTTTGGTGATGAAAGCAAGCCGTCTCCGGTAAAAAAACAACCTACGGCGATTGCTAAGCCTGCCCCTGTTGCAGCACCAGTCGTTGTCGCCAAAGATACGGATAAAGACGGTGTTTTCGATAATGATGATCGTTGTGCTAATACTCCGATAGCCGATAAAGTAGATGAAAGCGGCTGTACTATTTTTACTGAAGAGCAAAAAACTATGCATCTTTTAGTGAATTTTGATAATAACAAAGCGATTATTAAATCAGCGTACTTACCAGAAATTGAAAGAGCGGCTGATTTTTTACAAACCTACCCTGAAGTCTCTTTAGTTATTGAAGGACATACTTCAAAAGCAGGCGGTGCAGCATATAACAAAAAAATATCACAGCAACGCGCTAATGCTATTGTTGATGTGTTAGTTAACCAGCTTGGTATTGAAAGTGATCGTTTATCTGCTGTTGGTTACGGAGAAGAGCGTTTACTTGACCATAGTGGCACTGCGGCAGCGGCAGCACAAAATCGTCGTATTGAAGCGAAAGTAGAAGTAACAAAGAAAACGGCGGTTAGCCGATAGTGAACTAAGTTAAAAAGCAAAACCAAAAAAGCCAAAGAAATATCTTTGGCTTTTTTATTGATAGTCAATTTAGTGATAAAATTTTTAATTATCTAACCATTGGGTAAATAATAATTTTTTAATTAATGGTTTACCTGTTTCTTGGGTGAGTAACTCTTTTACTTGTTCTTCACATAATAATTGAATTTCAGAGCGACCTTTAATTGACTTTACTTTCGCTTCAGGTTGTTTGCCTATGATGCTAATAATAGCATCGCGTAAGAGTGGCGAGTGATGCTCTACTATGTCTAAGTTTTCACCAGCAACCATTAACTCTACCGCTAGGCGTACATAACCCATCTTCTTTTTAACGGCAACATAATTGGTGACTATATCTGGTTCAAAGCCAAAATATGCATAGTCACTCGCTTTACTGTCTAGCGGCGTTAAGATAAAAGATAAAACTAATAAATATTTAAACATGGGTTTTACTTCTTGAATTTTAATCATAGGTGCAAAAGATTACGTACAACTCTTATCATAACCTGAAATTAACTTTTTGCCTGAAAATATTTTAATTATTTTAGCAATTAGCTGACTAGGCAAAATGAGTTCCTATTAAAAAAATGCTATCATAGCCTCGATTTTAACTCGGCTTTTTAGTTTATGAATGTGCAGTCACTATTTCCCGTTACCTTATCCAGCCATTGGCGAGACGCCAAAACTTGCCTTTTATCTGAGCACTTACAAAGCTGGCTACTCGATCCCAATTCACTGACAGCGCGCTTGAAAGAGCAGTGCCAGCAATTTCGTGTTGAATTGTTGGGGCAGAAAATTGAGTCATGCCAAAGCCATGAAGCTTTTGCTGCTATTAGTGCTGGCGAAAAGGTGCTCGTGCGAGAAGTTTTGTTGTATTGTGACGACAAACCGCAAGTATTTGCTCGTAGTTTATTACCTTTAACAAGCCTTACAGGCGCAGAGCAAGAGTTGGCTAATTTAGGCACACAATCGTTAGGGCAGGTGTTATTTAATAACCCTTCGCTTAAACGACAAGCTATCGAAGTAGCTGAGTTTGATGAAACTAGTGCTGTGGTTAACTTGGTTGATAAATTGTGCTTAGAAGCCAAGCACAACTTATGGGGACGCCGCTCTATTTTTGTCTTGGAAAATAAACCACTTATGGTTGCTGAAGTATTCTTACCCGGCGCATTTGCTTACCACTTTGATGATCAATTAGGACATCACAATGTCTAGTAGGCTAAAACAAAAGTGGTTGGCGATAAAACTGATTACCCGTATGGATAAACCTATAGGAACATATTTATTATTATGGCCAACCTATTGGGCGTTATGGGTTGCTTGCGATGGTTGGCCTAGTCTGCACTTGCTTATAGTCTTTAGTTTAGGTGTGTTTGTTATGCGTAGCGCAGGCTGTGTGATTAATGATTTGGCTGACCGTAAAGTTGATGGCAAAGTTGAGCGCACTAAAAATAGACCACTAGTTTCTGGCTTGATGACAAAAGATGAAGCTATCAATCTATTTGGAGTACTGATAGGTATTGCGCTTGGCTTGGTATTAACCTTGAGTTGGCCAACCATTTATTTATCCGTTGTGGCCTTAATTCTAGCCGCTTCATACCCGTTTATGAAACGCTATACGCAATTGCCACAATTCGTGCTTGGAGCAGCATTTAGCTGGGGGATGATCATGACTTTTTCAGAAGCACAAGGTGAAGTTCCCACCATTGCTTGGTTGTTATTTGGCGCTAATTTACTGTGGACAGTGGCCTATGACACCCTATACGCCATGGTTGATAGAAATGACGATTTAAAAATTGGCGTCAAATCCACCGCTATTTTATTTGGCAATAATGATAAACGCATTGTTGGCTTCTTACAGTTAATGGTATTGGGTCTGCTGTTTACGGTTGGTGATTTATTAGCCTTTGGCTGGCCTTATCAATTAAGTTTAGTGATTGTTGCGGGTATGTTTGCTTATCAACAAATGTTGATTGTTAATCGTGAACGTGACAAGTGCTTCCAAGCTTTTCTGCATAATCACTGGGTTGGTATGATTATTTTCATTGGTATTTTTGTCGAATACTTATAGAGCGCGACTAAAATATCATTTACTTTTGTTTTGCTTGTTGTTATTGGTATTATTTTTTCCGGAACATATAATATTTTCTTAAAACCCCAAGGGGCTCAACTCTGCCAAAGATAGAGTTTCTATCGAATATAAACACATTGCTATTTCAGTGGCTAGGGCATAAATGTACTATAATGGTATAGTTCGCAACGTCGAAACGAAGCTATGCCTTGAGGGATGGGGAACCAGTTGAATGTATTTGAAATCATATGCTAACGAAACGGCATTTTACGATGTGTTATTTATCAATCAACGGGATGAAAACACAGCAATAAATAAATATGAAGCTGACATATTACAAAACGTAAATATGTTGATTGATAAAAAGAAAATTAATGGCACAATACCTAAGTTGCCGGGCATTTTCTCTCAAATTCTGGGTGAGCTTAACAAAGAGCATACTGATTTTCATAAAATAGCAACAATCTTAAAAAAAGATCCGATACTCACCGCAAAAGTACTAACACTGGTTAATAGTGCTTATTACAAGCGCACACAAAATGATATTGATGATCTTGGTCGGGCAATATCACTGCTTGGACTTGACACTATTAGTACTATTTTTTTTAACTTGGTTGTTAAACCGCTAACCAGTATGAGCCTTCTTCACTATAAATTATTCGGTAAGCTTATCTGGCAACATTCATTAGAAACTGCTTGTGTAAGCGAAATGTTGAGTAAACACTTTTCCGCTAGCAATACATTTTTGTGTTATCTGATGGGGTTGGTGCATGACCTTGGGAAAGTCTTTATTTTTAAAATAATGAGCGAACAGTGGCAACAGCAAATAGAGTGTAAACACCTAGGTAGCAAAGCATTTAAAGTTGAGCTTACCGCCTTATCTAAAAAACTTTCGCTGCTAATAGCTCAAGAGTGGCAGCTGCCTGAAATACTGACTCATGCTATCAAAAATCATGCGAATGGAATTAAGGATGAGCCATATAGCAAAGTGCTTCATGTTGCGAACAAAGTGAGTGAACTTCATCTGAATAATCAAGAAAATATCATTAATATCAAAACAGCAAGTGACAGTTTGTTGAAACTAGGTTTGAGTGCAGAGCTTGCCCATGAGTGTCTTGTAGAAGTTCTAAATGTTCCCCCACTTTGAATCAGAAAATCCAACTAAGAATAAACGTATTGTAGCGATTAAAACTTAAATTGTTGAGATGAATAAACCCACCATTGACTTGGTGTTTAAAATGCGTCAAAACAAAAAAACCGGGCAGTGGAAAGCTTTTGATATGGTGGTGGAAGGTATTTCGCTATTGAGTAGTAAACAGGCTGAATTAGGAAAAAGGATCGCTAAGCAAGGTGTTGAACAAGTGTCTACAGAGCTTGCTGCATTGGCGAAATAGGTTTGTAGTCAAGCCTATGGTGATATTCTTTAGCCTTATCGGGCGATACTTTGTAGCACTTCGATGGAGACTAAATTAGTAACAGTATTTTTTAACTCGCTCATGGTACTCGTGGCTACCAGTAAACCGTCATCATTAACTTTTATGTAGCCTAAAGCACGCATGGTATTAATGATGGTTGACTGCGCTTTATTATCGATAAACTCAGGCGCTGTAATATTGTTTAATACAGATAAACGTTTGGCGATAGCGACGACTTTTTCTTCTAAATTGCGTTTAGATGTTGGCGCTAAACGTGTGGCTAACGAGCTGATAATTGCCAATCGTTGTAGGCTTTCACTCATACACTCTGCCAGTAAATTTATTCTACTAAGCTGCTCAGTGTTGTCGGTTAATGACCAAAAATGTGCTTTACTTTGTTTAGCAATATCTTTTGCTTCGAGGGACGTTAGTACTTGCTTAACTTGTATGCGCATTTGATCGGGGGTTTGCCACAAAAATAAGTCGTCTTTTAATGTGCTTAATAAACTAATTGTCTGTTCAATAAGTTGTTCGTGAGCAATTTTACTGTGATTAGTGAGTAGCTTACATACTAAAGCGATTAACGCATAGGTATGCAAGATATTATTGCGATAGTAGAGCATTTCTAGACTAGCTGAGCTGTTCAATGAAATGATGGTGCCGAAGCTGTCTTCGCAAACAGTGACTTTATTGAGTGAAATAACATGCTCTATAATTTCCTCACCCGTGTCAGATGGCAAGGTCATTTGTTCACTAAAAGGCGCTTGTCGTTGAATGTCTAACATGAAATCCAACTGTTTTGCTAAATCGACTTTACTCAGCGCCTTATTTTCACTGGCATGAAGTGCCAAGGCGACCAAGGCAGCGCCGTTTAGCGCAGCACACCGGTTGATGCTAAGCATAAGTTGGTTAGCCATATCGTTAACGGTTGGCGTTAACCAATTTGGTTTTTGTGGGTTAACAGGGCTGATGGCATCCTTCCAATCAGGTACTTTTTGGTTCAAATAGTCATTTATATTGATGGGTTTACCAAAGTTTACGTAGCCGTTACCATAGTTACGTAAATTTTTAATGGCTTTTAGTACCCCAAAAATAGACTCGTTTTTCTTTTCACTACCACTGAGCTCTTTGTGATAAGTGCCGACTTCCATCACATGTTCATAGCCTAAATAGACAGGAACTAGCGTTAATGGGCGATCAATACCTCGTAATAGGCTTTGAATGGTCATGGCCAGCATGCCTGTTTTTGGTGCTAGTAAGCGACCCGTTCGGCTGCGACCACCTTCGGTGTAGTACTTAACCGAATAACCCCGTTCGAACAGTAAACCTAAATACTCTCTAAAGATAGTGGAGTATAAACGGTTACCAGCAAAGCTTCGGCGAATAAAAAATGCGCCACCTTTTCTAAAAATAGGGCCGGCAGGCCAGAAGTTTAAGTTGATGCCCGCAGCGATACGAGGCAGAACTAGGCCTTCTTGTATAATGACATAGGACAGTAATAAATAATCCATATGGCTACGATGACATGGCACATAAATAATTTCATGACCATCTTGCGCGAGCTCTCTTAGCACTTGCGAGTTGTTTACTTTAATATCGCTGTATAAGCGTCCCCATAACCAGCGTAAAATTCTTTCGCCAAGGCGAACAAGCGACACGCTGTAATCACCGGCTATTTCCTCCATCATGTCCCGGGCTTGTTTTTTGATCTTCGCTTCGCTGACATTTTTGCTTTTGGCTTCATCACTAATAATACGCTTTACCGATGAGTTAGCAAAAAGGGCGGTAAACATTTGCTGGCGATGAATAAGTCGTGGTCCTTTGGCCGCAATATTTTGACGGTGAAAGTGAAACCTAGCTACGCGCAATAATTTATGAGCCGTAGCTTCATCATTACCATGATGATCAGACATATACCGTAATGACAGCGCTTCGCTAAAGCGTACTAAACTATCGCGACCTAAAAATAAGATAATAAAGAATTTTCGTAACCAAGTCGGTGATTCCTGCTCTGCAAGTAAAGAAGCTACATTGGCATTATTTTTTTCTTGGGTTGGTGTTCTTCCCCAAATTAGGTTAGCGGGAATAAGCTGGGCATCAAGTTGTTTGTCAATATCATGCTGAGTAAGTATGGCTAGTCCTTGACTTAGGGCGCTAGTTTGACCGCGCTTTAAGCCTAAAACTGAGCTTGACTTTGCCAAGCATAAGGTGCGATTAAAGTTTTTGCCTTTGATCGTCACTTGACTCAAGGGGTCAGGTAAATTTTGCTTTTTACAAGCAGTTTGCAGAGCTAATAAGTCACTGGCAGATTGATGACTTATGACATAAAAAATGGGTTTTGATTCTGTTTCTACAGGTATTTTTGCATCGAGTACAATGTTACTTCGAACCAATAAACGTACAGGGAGTTTTAAAAGTAAATAGAAAAAAGAACGCAGAAAAGTCATCATATTGCTAAAAGTGTTCACTTGGATTTATCAAAGGGCGAAGTTTAGCATTTTAGTTTAGTGACTTCAAAAGGTGGTGATAGTGAAAAGGCACCCAATTTCAAGAAAACTAAGCACAAATACAGCGATTTCTACCCGAATTTTTTGCTTGGTATAAGGCCTTGTCTGCTTGTTCAAATAAGGCTACCCAGTTCGAAGTATCAGTATTTTGAGCGATACCAATAGAAACTGAAATAGGCGGTAGATAAGTATTAGTTTCACGCTGGATTAATTTCAACTTAGAAATCGATTTTCTAATGTCTTCAGCTACTTCTTTTGCTTCATTCAGTGTTTTGTGGGTTAACACCACAACAAATTCTTCACCGCCAAAACGTACGGCTAGATCTTGCTGACCAATGTGCTCTTGAATAGTAGTAGCAATGCGTTGAATAACCTTGTCACCAATAAAATGACCAAACTTGTCATTAATGCTCTTAAAGTGATCTATATCAATTGCAAGGGAAGAGTGAGTATCTTCATAGCTTATCAACTGTAATTTTTCATCGCACCCACGTCTATTAAGTAGGCCTGTTAATGAATCAATCAGCGCTTCTTCTCGTGATGATGCTAGCTTCTCTTTAAGCTGGCTCATCTCTTGTTGGGTTGTCGTAAGCTCTTGAGATAAGGTTTGATGTTGAGCTCTTGCATTGTTGATGGTATTAAATAAATAGCTCACTATATTCTCAAGTGATGCATTATGCTGTGTGTTAGTAAGAATTTTATCTAATTTCTTTAAGCTATTGGCGGCTTTATTTTCTTTATTAACTTGCTTACTGATATTATCAATTGTTTTTGTTAATGTTTCTTCTAATGGGGCTAATACTGTGCTGTCAACCTGTTGGCTAAATGACACATAACGAGAAAATAAGTCAGCGAGAAAGTCTGCGTTAATCACATCTCCACTTTGTAATTGTCTATCAATGGCGGCGGTAAGTAGCTCATTTTCGTTACTGATATAAAGGTAAACAACGGTATAATTTGCAGGTGTTGGAGCGATAAGATGACTTGATAAAAAGTCATGTGTATGTTCGCTAAATGTAGACGTGACTTGATAGTTATCTTCAAAAGACATACGTTATCCCTTAAGAACTCTAGTTATCTTGTTATTATTTTGTTACATATTTTAACGCTATCTTTTCATAGTAACAAGACTTTATATGGTGAAGCCGTATAATTTGTGGGCAGTCTAGTAACTTTTACGACTAAAGTATAGTAAGGAAAGCACTTTGCAAAAAATTGCAGTATTTGTGGATATACAGAACATTTATTACACCACTCGAGATGCATATCAGCGTCAATTTAATTACCGTCTGCTTTGGCAAGAATTAGCGGCACAAGGGCAAATTGTTGTCGCCAATGCGTATGCAATTCAGCGTAGTGATGATCAGCAGCATAAATTTCAAAAAGCCCTTAAACACATTGGTTTTGATATTAAGCTTAAACCTTTTATTCAACGGGCAGATGGTACGGCAAAAGGTGATTGGGATGTAGGTATTACTATTGACGTTATCAGTGCTGCTGCAAGTAAAGACATTGATACTGTGGTGTTGTTATCTGGCGATGGTGATTTTAATATGCTGTTAACGCATGTTAAAGCGCAATATGGTGTAAAAACAGTTGTCTATGGCGTGGCTAATTTAACGGCAAACTCCTTAATTAATGCTGCCGATCGCTACCATAAAATTGAAGAAAGTCTTTTGCTGTAATACCATTTGGTATAACAATAATGCCATGATAAAAATTAGAAAAATAACATGAATGAATTAGCCAATACTTTTGGACAAATTGCCTCCTTTTTATGGGGCTTACCCTTAGTGATATTGTTAGTCGGGGGAGGATTGTTTTTTGTTTTCCATAGTCGCTTTATGCCTTACTTTTACCTTAAACATGCCTTTGCTATTACCACGGGTAAGCTTGCGGGTGAGCAAAAGGCTGCGGGGGAGTTAAGTCACTTTCAAGCATTGATGGTGGCACTTTCAGGCACATTAGGTTTAGGTAATATCGCTGGCGTTGCTGTGGCAATCACCTTAGGCGGAGCGGGTGCCATATTTTGGATGTGGGTTACCGCCATTGTTGGTATTGCCACTAAGTTTTATACAGCAACATTAGCCATACAGTATCGCGGTTTAGATCGTAGTGGTCAGCTTCAAGGTGGCCCTATGTATGTTATTCGTGAAGGATTAGGGAAGAAGTGGCTTCCACTTGCATGGCTATTTTGTGTGGCGGCCATGTTCGGCGCTTTGCCGATATTTCAAATTAATCAATTAGTGCAAGTACTTCGAGATTTTATTGCCGTTCCCAACGGTTTAGCAACCGCTAACGAGCACTTCAGTTTTGATTTATCTGCCGGTGTGGTGCTTTGCTTGTTGATCTCCTACATTGTTATGGGCAAACTTGAACGATTAGCCAAAGTGACCAGTTATGTAGTGCCGCTAATGGTGGTTTGTTATTTTGTACTCACGCTTGGTGTGTTATTACTCAATTTTTCCGCCATTCCTCAAGCATTTGTTAGTATTTTTCATGGTGCATTTAGTAGTGACTCTGTTGCTGGCGGCTTTATAGGCTCGGTGATTTTAATTGGTGTGCAGCGTGGTGCTTTTTCTAATGAAGCGGGTATTGGTACAGAATCTATGGCGCATGGCGCGGCAAAAACTAATGAGCCAATTCGTGAAGGTTTAGTGGCAACATTAGGCCCCATAGTTGATACGTTAATCGTATGTACTTGCTCGGCTCTGGCAATATTAGTGACGGATTTAGGCGATAACAGCTTAACAGGGGTAAGTTTAACGGCGCAGGTGTTTGAGCAAGCATTCCCTAATGTTGGTGGCTATTTATTAACTTTGGTGGTGTTCTTTTTAAGTACCAGTACTGTACTGACTTTTTGGTATTACGGGAGCAAATGTGCTGAATTTTTATTTGGGCCACGTTTTGCACAAGGTTATGTTTGGTTTTACTTATTGTTGATTATCGTTGGGGCCGTATCTTCACTAACATTGGTTATCAATTTAATTGATATTATGTATGCCCTGATGGCTATCCCCACAATGATTTCTACCGTGTTGCTGGCGCCAAAAGTACGAGAGTTGGCTAAAAAATATTTTGTCAACATCAAATGAAACTAGTACTAAGGTATTAATTTAAACTTAGGGTTAACACGTTAGACTAAATGTATTAAATTGGCATATAAATAAAAGTTGCTTACGACACTCGTCACCTTGGGTTAGGCTCAGGATTTTGCTCTAAAAACTCAAGATTTCGTTTAAAAAGACTTACGAAATGACGGTTTCTTTGGTGCATAGAAGTAAAGGAGTTAACTTTGAAGAAAACTGATACTAGTAGTTATCAACATTTTTTGAGTGTTGTTGATTGTCAGCAAGCCTGTCCTGCTCATACACCTGTACCTGAATATATCCGCTTAATTGCTGAAAAGCGTTATACCGATGCTTATTTGATTAATTGGCAATCTAATGTTTTTCCGGGTGTTTTAGGACGTGTATGTGATCGACCTTGTGAACCTGCATGTCGTCGAGGTCGAGTTGAAGAAACCCCTGTGGCTATTTGCCGACTGAAACGAGTGGCCAGCGATAACAAAGAAGACATCACGGCTTTCTTGCCTAAAATACCCCACAAAAAAAATGGTAAACGCATCGCGCTTATTGGTGCTGGACCTGCTTCAATGACGGTAGCCCGTAATTTATTGCCTTTAGGTTATGATGTTGTTCTGTATGAAAGGGATGCTAAAGCAGGCGGTATGATGCGAAGTCAAATTCCCGCCTTTCGCTTACCCGAAACGGTATTAGATGAAGAGTTAAACTACATCATTAATATGGGCTTAGAATGTCATTTTGGTGAAGAGATCAGCAGTTTAGATAATTTACTGCAATCAAATTTTGATGCGGTTTTTGTCGGTACGGGCGCACCTAATGGTCGCTGGCTAACCATACCCGGTCATGATAAAGCCGGTGATCAAATTCAAACGGGTATTAGTTTTCTGGCTAATGTTAGCTTTAAGCATGTTAGCGAAGTACCCAAAAATGTCGTGGTGCTTGGTGGCGGCAATACGGCAATGGATTGCTGTCGTACGGCAAAACGCCTTGGCGCAACAGACGTTAAAGTATTGGTGCGCTCTAGCTATGAGGCCATGAAAGCCTCACCATGGGAAAAAGAAGACGCCGCAGCAGAAGGCATAGCGTTAATGCCTAATTATAGCCCACTTGAATATGTGATTACTGACGGAAAGCTTACCGCAATGAAGTTTGAAGAGGTAGAGTCAGTGTATGACAAGGTGGGTAATCGTAGCTTACAACCTACAGGCGAAACGCTGATAGTTGACTGTGATCTAGTGCTGGTAGCTGTTGGTCAAGACACTGCCTTTCCTTGGGTTGAACGAGATATTGGTATTGACTTTAATCAGTGGCAATTACCTAAACTTAATAAAAAATCATTACAATCTACACTGCCGAAAGTCTTTTTTGGTGGTGATGCCGCTTTTGGTCCCCAAAATATTATCTCCGCAGTGGCTAATGGTCATCAGGCCGCTATTTCAATCGATTTATTTTGTCAAAATGCCGATCCAGTGCAAGATAGAAGTGACAGCTCATTTAGCTTAACTAGCCAAAAAATGGGTATTCATGAGTGGAGCTATCAAAGCGCCATCGATCATCAACAGCGCAATTTAGTGCCTCATATTGCTTGGGAAGAGGCAGTGAAGCAGTTAGCTGCTGAGGTTGAATTGGGTTATGACGAAAAGCTTGCCTTAGAAGAGGCTAGCCGCTGTTTAAATTGTGATGTGCATACAGTGTTCACTGAAAGTACCTGCATTGAATGTTCCGCTTGTGAAGATGTTTGTCCAATGGATTGCATTAACTTTGTTGAAGAAGAAGTTGATGATGCTCAGGTGGTAAATCAATTTAGAGTGTCAGAATTAAATACCCAGCAATCGTTACTGGTGTCAGAGCCGCTGAAGACAGGTCATATTATGGTTAAAGATGAAGATGTTTGTTTACATTGCGGTTTATGTGCAGAGCGATGCCCAACAGGTGCTTGGGATATGAAGAAGCTCGAAATAACCAATACCCATGCCACCATTAAAGGAGGGGTAAAATAATGACAGCTAACACGAGTATCTTAAGCGAAAGCACAGAAAATAATGATATTGAAGTGGATGAGGACTCCTTAGTTAATGAGTTTGTTGTTCGCTTTGCAAATACTAATGGCACAGGCTCAGCTAGTGCCAATAATATGTTTGCTAAAGCTATTTTACGTATGGGCATTCCAGTAAGTGCTAAGAATATTTTTCCTTCCAATATTCAAGGTATGCCTACTTGGTATGAAGTCAGAATTTCAGAAAAAAACTATTTAGGTCGTCGTGGTGGCAAGTCTGAAATGGTCGTGGCGATGAATGCCCAAAGTATTGAAGCAGACATTAAAAGTGTTAAAGCCGGAGGTTACCTTCTTTATGACTCAAGCAAATATTTACCAGATAGCCAAATACGTGATGACATTAACTATTTAGGTATACCCATCTCCAGTATTTGTTTGAAAGAATATAATGACCCACGTCAGCGACAACTATTTAAAAATGTTATATATGTAGGCGCATTAGCGGCACTGTTGAATATGGATTTCACCTTACTCAAAGGTTTAGTCAGAGATCAGTTTAAAGGTAAAGAAAAGCTAATAACCCCCAATATTTATGCACTAGAGTTAGGTTATCAATATGCCAATAAACACTTTATTTGCCCCTTGGCTATTAAGGTTGAAACGCGTGACTTAGTCAATGGCCGTATCCTTGTTGATGGTAATACAGCATCAGGACTAGGCGCTGTTTATGGTGGCGCAACTGTCGTTGGTTGGTATCCCATCACGCCATCAACGTCAGTGATTGAAAAATTTGCGAGTTATTGTCACCGATTAAGAATTGATCCCGCCAGCGGTAAAAATAATTACGCCATAGTGCAGGTAGAAGATGAGCTGGCTGCTATTGGTGTCGCCATCGGTGCCGGTTGGAGTGGCGCACGTGCTTTTACCGCTACTAGTGGTCCGGGGGTTTCGTTAATGACTGAATTTCTTGGCTTAGCCTATTTCACTGAAATTCCTATGGTATTGGTTAATGTGCAAAGAGCGGGGCCTTCTACCGGTATGCCAACGCGTACGCAGCAATCTGACATATTAAGTTGTGCTTATGCCTCTCATGGTGATACCAAGCAAATCCTGTTATTTCCAGACTCGCCAACAGAGTGCTTTAAAATGGGTGCACAAGCATTTGATATTGCCGATGTATGTCAAACACCTGTGATTATTATGTCGGATTTAGACTTAGGCATGAATGATCATCTAACAGCAGAATTTAACTGGCAAGATGAACAAGCTTATCAATACGGCAAGTTACTTAATAAAGAGCAGTTAGATGAGCTCAAAGAGTTTGGTCGTTATTTAGATGTTGATGGTGATGGTATTTGTTATCGAACCGCGCCAGGAACACACCCAGATAAAGGCGCATACTTTAATCGCGGTACCTCGCGTGATCATTTTGCCCGTTACACAGAAAAGCCAGAGTACTATGTAGATAATGTTGACAGGCTGCAACGAAAATTTGTTACCGCGCTAAACTACCTGCCTAAACCTGACATTGTTCAAGGCAAAAAAAGCGCGAAAGTAGCACTGATTTATTATGGCACCACAAGTCACCCAATTACCGAGGCAATTGATGAGTTAAAAAATCATGGTATCAGTGTCGATACACTGCGTATTAAAGCCTTTCCATTTCATGATGATATTGAGCGGTTTATTAGCAAACACCAAGATACTTTTGTTATAGAACAAAATCGTGATAGCCAGATGAAAACACTGCTGGTCAATGAGTTACAAATTGACCCTAATCAGCTCACCAGTATCGTCAACTATGATGGTTTGTCTATGACCAGCTACCAAGTTGTTCAGGGTGTACTATCACACTTCTCTGATAAAGAGTCTAAAAAAGACGCAGCGAAACAAACCAATAAGAAAGTGGGCTAGGAGAGTAATATGAGTTTTATTAAATCGAAATTTAAACACCCGCGCTTACCGGTTAATGATTTAGGACTGACCTATCGCGACTATGAAGGCGCACTATCAACCTTATGTGCAGGCTGTGGTCACGATGCGTTAACCTCTGCCATCATACAGGCATGTCATGAGTTATCTATTGAACCTCATAACGTGGCTAAGCTTTCAGGTATTGGTTGTTCTTCAAAAGCCCCTAACTACTTTTTAAATAAAGCCCATGGCTTTAATTCTGTGCATGGTCGAATGCCATCTGTAGCAACGGGCGCAAATATGGCCAATCAAGACTTGCTCTATTTAGCAATGTCGGGTGATGGCGATAGTGCCTCAATAGGTTTTGGTCAATTTGCCCATGTAGTACGCAGGCAGCTAAATATGGTTTATATGGTGGCCAATAATGGTGTCTATGGGTTAACCAAAGGCCAGCTGGCGGCAACGGCAGATAAAGGCGTGAAAAATAAAGTCGGTGATTTGAGTTTATTCACCGACATAGATCTGTGTGTGATGGCGCTGCAACTTGGCGCAACCTTTGTCGCACGCAGTTTTTCAGGCGATAAAAAGCAACTGGTACCCCTTATTAAGGCCGCCATGAGCCATAAAGGTTTTGCCTTTATTGATATCATTTCTCCATGCGTTACTTTCAACAATCACAGTGGCTCTACTCGCTCTTATGACTATGTTCATGACCATATAACCACAGCAGCCGTTAGTGATTTTGTGCCGGTTAAAACTGAAATTACCAGTAACTGTGATAGCGGCGATTGCGAAGATGTGTGCTTGCATGACGGCTCTATTATGCGTATTCAAAAGCTGAGTGATGACTACGACAGTCGTAACGCTAGCAAAGCCATTATAGATATTGAGCAACATAAAGCCAAAGGCGAAATTTTAACGGGCTTATTTTATCTAGAGCCAACGGCCAGTGACTTTCATGAAATCAATAATACCAGTGACAGACCACTAAATAAGCTAGATCAAGATGTTTTATGCCCAGGAAAAAGGGTACTAACAGGCATCAACGAGAGCTTTCGCTAAGAAAAACAGCCTAGCTATTTACTTGCTGCCACCCCTGTGGTGAGTGAATAGCTATCAATAAAAAAAGAGTTAATTGTGATAGCCGTAACGTTTGTCAATTGGCATTCACTAGCAGCAATTAACCTGTAAACTATTTCAATCGAATAGCTAGTTTTAGTGTTTGATATAATGCATTTATTAGTTGTTTACTTCTATACTTCTAAAAACCTACAATAATTCCCTTGTCATTTATTTCTTAAATATCAATTAATTATGTTTTCCTGACGACTTTAGAGGAAATTTAACTCGACGTTCAATATTTGAGTATGCTACTGTTTGTTAAATTGAACACTCGGTAAGATAAAACAAACAAAGTAGATAATTGTTTTATATGTTTAGTCAGACATGTGCAAAAAGAATAGCGAGAAAGATTAATGAATAGCTTACCTAGTAGATCACCTAACAGTTCGACGAGTGAAACAATGAAGCAAATAACTGAGTGGTTGAATGACAATGAAATTAAGCAAGTGCAATGTTTGATAAGCGACCATACGGGTGTAGCGCGAGGAAAAGTTTTACCCGTTGACAAGTTCATTAGTGAACAAGGCTGTCGTTTAGGGGAAACTATACTGCTGCAATCTATTGTCGGCGGCTATGCTGCTGGCGATGTGCTGTGGTCATTATCGGATCCCCGCGATGTCGATATGCTGTTAAAGCCTGATGCTAGCGCTTGTTACTTATTACCTTGGAGTGATGAGAAAACAGCCATGATAATTCATGATTGTTACACGTCACAAAATAACGCAGTTACATTTTCACCGCGCAATGTATTGAAAAAAGTTATTCAACTATACCGAGATCAAGGTTGGCAAGCGGTTGTCGCGCCTGAAATGGAATTGTATTTAACAAAAACCAGCACAGATGAAAATCAAGCACTACAAGTACCTGTAGGTAAGTCAGGCCGAACTGAGGCTGGCAGACAATCATTTGGTATTGATGCTATCAGTGAGTTCGATCCATTAATGAAAGATATTTACACTTGGGCGAAAGCGCAAGGTTTAGGGCTTGATGTGGTGGTACATGAAGAAGGTAGAGCGCAGTTCGAATTTAACTTTGATCATGGCGAGCCATTGAGGTTAGCTGATCAAGTCTTTACCTTTAAACGCACAGTAAAAGCAGCGGCAGAAAAGCATGGTATTACCGCAACCTTCATGGCTAAACCTATTTGTGGGCAGCCGGGTAGCGCCATGCATATTCATCAAAGCGTTGTCGATACGAAAACTGGCAAAAATATTTTTGCAGATGACAATTCAGCATCGGGTTTTAGCGACTTATTTGGATACTTCTTAGGGGGCTTACAAACCTTTATTCCCGAAGTTATGCCCATGTTTGCGCCTAATGTTAATTCATACCGCCGTTTTTTAACCGGTGAATCTGTGCCAGTGAACTTACACTGGGGCATTGAGAATCGCACTGTTGGGCTACGTGTTCCAGATGCGCCCAGCGCTGCTAAACGCGTAGAAAACCGTATTGCTGGCGCTGATGCAAACCCTTATTTAGCTATTGCTGCAACGTTAATTTGTGGCTATATCGGCATGATGGAAAAAGTTTCAGCCAGTGAGGAAACCACCAGTCGGGCTAATGGTAAGTTATCTGATAACTTACCCCTCAATATTGATTTAGCCATTGAACTCATGGCTAATAGCGACACCATGAAAAAATACCTAGGTGAAGAGTTTGTTCGCGGCTTTATTGGCACAAGGCAAGCAGATTATGACCATTATAAAAGTGAAATTTCAGCGTGGGAACGTCGATTTTTATTAACTAATGTATAGAAAATAGTAAGAGAAGTAATTTAACCCGTAATTAATGAGGAGGTCTGTTATGTACAGCGAATTACAACAAAAAGATATCAACCATCACTTTTCACCATTTAGTGATAATAAAGAGTTAGCTGACAATGGCTCACGCGTTATCACTCATGCCGAAGGCGTGTATATTTATGATGAAAATGGCCATAAACTACTTGATGCCATGGCAGGGCTTTGGTGTGTTAATTTAGGTTATGGGCGTAAAGAATTAGTTGATGTGGCGACAGCGCAAATGACTGAGCTGCCTTATTATAATTTATTTTTCAACACGACCCATGCACCGGCGGCTAAATTAGCGGAAAAAATCACTTCCCTTGCCCCTGCGCATATGAATAAAGTGTTTTTTACTGGCTCAGGCTCAGAGGCTAATGACACCGTTTTTCGTATGGTGCGTCGTTTTTGGGATCTAGAGGGTAAACCCGCTAAGAAAACCTTTATCAGCCGTGAAAATGCTTACCATGGCTCTACGGTTGTTGGCGCAAGCTTAGGTGGTATGGGTTATATGCATGAACAGGGTGATTTACCTATTGCTGGCGTTGAGCATGTTGAGCATGTTGAGCAACCTTATTATTTTAAAGAAGTGACCAGTAAACAAGGTGTTGATTTAACGCCAGAAGAATTAGGTATTAAAGCCGCGCAATCATTAGAAGCTAAAATCATCGAGCTAGGTGAAGAGAATATTGCTGCTTTTATTGCTGAGCCCTTTCAAGGCGCGGCTGGTGTTATTGTGCCACCAAGTACATACTGGCCTGAAATAAAACGTATTTTAGCAAAATATGATATTTTGCTTGTCGTAGATGAAGTGATTTCAGGTTTTGGTCGTACCGGTGAATGGTTTGCTAGCCAGTACTATGATTTAAAACCTGATCTCATGCCAATTGCGAAAGGTTTGTCATCAGGCTATTTACCTATTGGTGGTGTGATTGTGGGCGATAGAGTTGCCGATACGCTAATTGACAAAGGTGGTGATTTTAACCACGGCTTTACTTATTCGGGTCACCCTGTTGCCGCGGCTGTCGCCTTGAAAAATATTGAGCTGCTGGAAGCTGAAGGGGTAGTAGAGCGTGTGAAAAATGATATTTCACCGTACCTACAAAAACGTTGGTTGGAATTAGCCGATCATCCCATAGTGGGTGAAACGCGCGGTATGGGTATGGTGGCAGGGCTAGAATTAGTGAACAATAAAGCCACCAATGAACGTATTGCACCAATGAGTAAAGCCGGTGGTGTTTGTCGAGATTTTTCTATGGCAAACGGTTTAATCATGCGTCCATGTGGCGATACCATGATTATTTCACCGCCTTTAATCATTAGTCGTGCTGAGGTTGATGAGTTAATTGAAAAAGCAAAGAAAACGCTGGATCAAACTGCTGAGTTTTATAACCTTTTATAATTCACATAAAGCCACTCTTTGCAGTGGCTTTATTGTTTTAATTGAGTATATAAAGTGAGAATCAATTATGACGGAAGTACCAATGAATCAAGCTCAATCATCATGGAAGCAAAGTTTTATCAACCACTTTCATTCGTGGGGTTACCAAGGGTTTAAGTATCTGGTTTATACTTTATTAGCCATTAATGTTTACTTATTTTTTAGTGAAGAATGGTTAGCGGCAAAAGTCGTCTTTGCTTCAGGGATCACCCTAGATAATGTTGTCGAGGCCTTTTCATCTACCATTGATACTGGTGCTTGGTTGGTGCTGTTATTATTGTTTGAGTTAGAAACCTATGTGATAGATGATGAAAAAATAACCGGGGCTACCAAGTGGTCGTTACATGGCATTTGATAAGTCCCTAGTTCTCTAGACAGTTTTTAAGTTCTCAAAATACACTTTTTCA
>ERZ1048872.48-NODE-48-length-142882-cov-14.841024_pt1 | contig 142882 bp, 138 predicted proteins | sample MGYA00383100_ERZ1048872 | MGnify/ENA primary metagenome ERZ1048872 (study PRJEB29581, sample SAMEA5548370) | metagenome | biome: marine; feature: coastal; material: water | depth 50 m | study: Short-term variability in the microbial, nano- and picoplankton...
TTCTTTTGTGATGGTTTTCATTGTATAATTATTTAATATCGATTCATCCACCATTTTTTGAGATCTGGAGACTTTATGGAGCCATGCGCTTTGAGTTCCTCCATCATTCTACTGAGCCTTTCCTGATCTTTTTTGATTTTTATTTCCTGTAACCAACTTTCTAGTTCTGCGATGCCTCCTTTACGCCTGCAATACCCGCAACCCCATGTATCCGTTGTAGTTACAATCATTATATAATGCTGTCCGCCACACGGGCACTTTGCTATCCAGCTGTTTGGGTTGTTGCCTGTAGGCCTAGGGAATAATTGTTTTGTTCTTAAATAGGCAATTAAAGGGGTTTGCTTTGCTTTTGCTTGCTCTATAATGGCCTGTTTTTCATCTATCATGGTTTGAATGATGCTGTTGAATTCCTGCTCTGTAAACACCGCACTTTTTTCAAATTCAGGGTAACCTTCATAAGGTTGGTGCACTTCAATATGTTCCTTAACAATAAAGATGATGTTCTCTTTAAGGTGTTTAGATCTTAATTTGAATTGCGCACTTAGCTTGAGCTCGCCTCCATCCATTTTGAAGGCCAGCTGTATATAATTATCGTCTGTAATCCGATAAAAATATTTGAATTGAACTTCCCACATGGTTTCGGTAGTATCCATGAGGTATTGAAATTCATTGGTAATGGTTTTGATGTCTCCGAAGTCCAATCTGGAATTCATAGTAACACCTTCTTCTTTTGTGTGTACTGTTTTCATTTTTTGCGTTTATCTTTTTTATATAAGAAATGTATTGAAGCTTCTCCTTCGCTCTTCTGATTCTGGGAGTAAGGAATCCCTAAACTCTTGCAAAGTGCTGCCATACGAGCTTGAGCTTGGGTAGCTGTTAGTTGTTTCTTGTTTTTCATTAAAATGTATTATTAAGTTAAAGAGGATTATTAAGGGTCTTAATCTTTCTTGGGTCTGTGAAAAGTTATATGGTAAGTCTTTGGCTTGTTCAGGCCTTCTGCTTTTGTTTTCTTTGCTCTGACGGAATACCCGAACTCGGCTTCCAATTCGTCGCACATTTTGTCAAAGGCTCGATTGAATTCCTCCGGGGAGTAAGGTTTAAATTTTGGTTTCATAATGCATCGTTTTAAAGGTTATGCATCAGGAATAAATAGTAAAACAGTGTTGAAATCATTTATTTTGACTGGACTGTCCGTATACTAAACCACCGTAGCTTTTGTGCTCGGTTGGTACGCATTTGTTGCGTTCCTGATACTGTTATAAAAGTACAAAAATATTTTTGAAAAAACGCATAATTTCAAAAAATCACGTAAGAAAAATAAGATTTGTTAATAATTTTGACTTGTCAACATTATGATCTGTAGAGAACTATTTTTAGCCAATCGCTTTATTTTTTTAGTCTATTCCTTTAATTTTAGTCCCCATTAAAAAAAGAATGGCTAGATAATTATGAGTGCCTTTATTGATGATTTTTATGATGATAACGCGTTTAACCTCAACACCATTGAGGCGATGCTTAACAGCATGCCCAATCTTCAAGATGACTATGACCACTTTATGGTGTATTTTAAAGATTTAGAAGGATCCATCAACCAGTGTTTATACTTAAATACACTAGATGCCTATATTCCTGTTAGAGAGGTGAATATTATGATTGAGCGCATGAATCATAAAAAGGACTTGTGTGTTTCCAAATACGGTATATACAGAGACTGTGAAGACTATGTAGTGAAAACGGATTGGTTTTTTAATTTATCGAATACGAAACAATTTGAAATACGATTTGACTTTTATAGTACTATTGTTTTAGGTATTCATCAGGCCTTTTATAGAGTGTAGTTAAGTACACGACAAATAATGCAAATACCACATTGAGCATTAACGAGGTCAAAATATATTTTGAACAAAGGCAGCTTACACAGTAAATTTAAATGCTACTAAAACTAGGATTCCCAATGTCTTCGACTGCGCTCTGACTCACAATGAAACTTCCATCGTTTTTTGTCATGTACTAATAGGGCGAAGTGTATGTGTGTTATGGACGTATTTTTTCATTGAGATGCGACAGCAGTGCATTATTAGGAGCCACTACACGTGTTTTAGATCAAGATTTAATGTTTTATTTAATATATTTATTAAGGACCGTGTTGTTTTAGGGTCGATTAAGTTTAGCGCAGGAACACGACATAAGCGTTCTACTAATTCGCGGCCGCCAAGTGTATTTGTAGAAATCCCGGTAACCATGTCTGGAACGATATCAAAAGCTTCCATGAGTCCGAATACCGCATAAGGATCAGAGGCACTTAGAATGATACATTTTATATGGTCTCTGATGGCTTCAATAGCCAGATCACCATTATAGGGTTCTAAGGGGGAAGCGCCAATTTCAATAACAGCGATATCGGCATCCACACCAGCGATCTTATTCTTTAAGTAACTTACTTTTTTTAAGTAGGTAGTTTTATCGCAAATAGAGGATGGTAAACCGGCATCAACAAAATCATAAACAGCATCGGCGCCAACATCTTTTATGGCCAAAACATCTTTATATCTTCCGGCGCCTGTGAGTTTAGCACCTACAATTTTAAGTCCTGCTTTTTTGAGAATATTAGTAACGATACGCGCTGAGGTTGTTTTACCGGCAGACATAGAGGTTCCTACAAATAACACGACAGGTATATTAAACGGGGCTTGTTTTGCAGGTTTTACAAAATCATCCATTCTGAGCTTTTTATCCGCTCTAAACGCATGGCCTATGTATTTCACTTTCATCATTTCATGAATGTAGATAGATTTGGAAGTGAGCTTTCCCAAGAGACCAGCTGCCGTTAATACATGTAAAATGCCATCAGCTTCAGTGGCTTTCCACGTTCCTGTAGCTTCTAATGTCGCATGGCGTTCTCCTAATGCACCAACAAGAGATTCGCCGCCCATAACGCCGCGCATTCTGCCGTTTTGTAATTCTAATTTAAAATTAGTGCTGCCTTGAGTTATAATCTCACAAACCACATAATCACCAGTTTGCCAGCGCGATTTGTCCAATTTTTTAACGTCAAAGGGCTTATCCTTTAAATCTGAGATTCGGGTGAGGCTGGCGTAAATATATTTATAATTCATGGCTTGTGGTTTTATTTTTAGTTGCCGCATCATTAAGCATCAGCAGGGTTAATAATGCGGTTCGTTCAATCAATTTATCACTAAAGATAAATTCGTGGGTGGCATGAGCGCCATCACCTGGTGTCCCTAAACCGTCTAATGTTGCGGTGTATAAGCTTGTGGTATTCCCGTCGGAACCACCTCCGGCTGTCGCTTGTTCTAAGTTTAAACCGATAAGTTTACCATTAGCTTCTGCGTTTTCCCACAGGTGTTTATTTCTGGATGTTTGCGTCATAGGTGGCCTGCCGATACGGCCTTCAATACGAAGTTCTACGTTATCGAATATGGGTTTTAGTTGATGAATTCTATCCGTAATATAGGCACCGTCTTCTATATTATATACCCGAACATCAATGGTTGCTTTGCTTTCAGCAGCAATGACATTGGAAGCATAACCGCCTTCAATGAGTCCAACATTTACCGTGATGCCCTTATCAAAGTCATTCATAGCATATAACCGCTGGACCTGATGCGATAATTCAACAATAGCATTCACCCCTTTTTGAGGATCTAATCCGGCATGTGCGGCTTTGCCTTTTACCGTAATGGTAAAGCGCCCAACCCCTTTTCTGGCTGTTTTTAAGCGTCCTTCTAAGCCTAAAGGAGGTTCTAAAACAAAGGCGCGGTGAACTAGTTTTGATAACCGCTTGATAATAGGGGTAGATTCGTGACTTCCTATTTCTTCATCTGTATTGATAAGAACAATGGGTGTCACCGCTAAATCTAATTGTAATGCTTTTATGGCGCGTAGTGAAAATAGTATCTGTATAATTCCAGCTTTCATATCAAAAACTCCGGGTCCAGAGAGTTTGCCGTTGCTTTGTACTACAGGCATGTCTTTTATGGTATGCAGCTCCCATACCGTATCGCAGTGGCCAATGAGTAATTGTAAGGGGGTGTTTTTTTTCCGAATTAGTGGTCGGGCATATAAATAACCTCCGGTGTTTTTACCAGAAACATGCAGGGTGTAAAAGCCTAATTGCTCTAATTCTTTACGAAGAAAACGGATCACGTTTTTAAGGGCTTCTTTATTGTTTGAGGGCGATTCTATGGCAACTAGCTCTTTTAGAAGCGCTAGCATGGGCTTATGATTATCTTTTAAATAAGTTATAATCTCCGTGGCCATATGTTTGTTTACGACGTTCAAGTTTTAAAATTCTTTGGAAAAGGAAAGTTGTACGTTTTGGTAATTTTTGCAAAGCGCCCGTTTGAAATGTAAGCCAGAAGCGGATTTTCCTTAAGTTGTTGTTGTTCGTCTTTTTCAAAAGTCTTCATATAGTTTTTATCAACATGGACTGCCATAATTTTGCCGGTAATGATGCTGTTTTCATTAAAACCGTCAATGATTTTAAAGAGTTTACATTCAAAAAATAAATAAGAGGCTTCTAGAAACAGAGCATCAACACGAGTTGCTTTTAGGCTTGGTAATGCCTTAATAATGGGTTTAGTGCCCAAGGTATCATCAGAACGTGGCGTGGCACTTAATGCGGCTAATACGACTTGATCGGGGAGCGGGAAACTAACCGTAAATTCTTGAGTGTCTTTTATGTTTTGATAGGTAGCGTGCTTTAGTGTGCATACAAAACCAAAGTAATTATCAAAACCAATTGGGGTCGCCATATGTTTTGGAGCTAAATTATATGCGCTACCTTCTTTAGTACCAATGACGATTAAAGGTGCTACCGTGAAAATACGGTCCCAAATGGGACTTGAAGTATCTAAGGTGTAGAATTTATTTTGTGGTAATGTTTTCATGATATAGGTAACTAATGATTCGTGCGAGCTTACAAAATGAAACGATGCCAAAACGGATATCTAATAGTACCTTATTAGTGCTGCTTATAGCATGAAAAACACGGTGCACTATCAAATTTCACCTCTTTATTAAAAGTGGTACTCTATACTTATAAATGAGGCTTCATTTTACTTTTTCGCTTGTTAAGCAGTATTTTTAGATCATCTATAGTGTTATCTGTTGCTTCTTCAAAATAGGTCTCATTAGAGGACGCGAAAATTTTTGGTCTGTATTGACTCAATTGAATTTCACAAATCTTTCCTTTTCCTTTCGGGTCATGTTCTAATTTATAAAACACGTCTGCTCTAATAATGGAATCATACTTCTTAGCTAGTTTTTCTATTTTGTTTATGACATATGCTTCCATGGCTTCACTGGTTTGCATTTTCACAAATTGAACATGTATTTCCATAGTTTTACGATTTAAGTATCTTTTGATTTTAGTTTACAAGTAGTTATTCCGAATAGAGTGTAAAGCGGACAGAAACCTATAAAGCTGGTTAAAACAAATACTACGGCTAAAGCAATTAATACAATGCCTAAGGTTCCTGTAATGTTTTCCGTAACAAAAAGGGTTATAAAAAGTATAGCGATTATAAGTCTCAAGGCTCTATCTGCAGTTCCCATATTTTTTTTCATCGTGATCCGTTTTATATCATTTCTAAAAATATGACGAATTATGTTTTTTGTAAATGATATTCATCATTTTTAGGCTGGTTTTTAGGTGCTTATTTGGTTTAAGTTTCTTTTTTAGTCTAAAGCAGAGCGGCAGATTATTTGGTCTTGCAATAAGAAAATAGGGAAGAGCACTGCGATTCTATTTTTTATAGTGAAGGATTGGAGCTAAATTTTACGATTCTAAAGACTAAATAGCCTAGGATGACTATTAGATTAATAGTATGAAGTACGCTTTGAGTGTGTTGGAAAAATGAGTACTAAAAGCCACCATATGTTTTAGCAAAATAAAAAACCCCAAGATATAAAATCTCAGGGTTTCCCTTGGTATTACTTGTAGCGAGAATGGGGCACGATCCCATGACCTCCGAGTTATGAATCCGACGCTCTAACCAGCTGAGCTACCTCGCCATAATTTAAGGCTGCAAATATAAAAACAATATTATTGTAAGCAAACAGAAGTAGGGGAAAATATTATTAAAAATTGTTGTTATACTTATCAATTAATGTATATATTGAAAAAAATAATTATTATAAGTATTTATGGACGATAAAGTCAAATTTGAAATAGAATTCCCTATTCATGCTTCTCCTCAATTGTTATATCAATATATATCAACGCCATCAGGTTTATCTGAATGGTTTTCAGATAATGTAAATTCTCGTGGAGAATTCTTTACGTTTATTTGGGATGATAGTGAGGAAATTGCAAAGTTGTTAAATAAAAAAACCGGAGAGCGCATTAAATTTAGATGGATGGAAGATGAAGATGAAGGTTCATCTTGTTATTTTGAAATTAGAATTCAAGTTGATGAAATTACAAAAGATGTATCCCTAATGGTTACAGATTTTGCCGAAGAAGATGAGGTTGAAGAATCAAAAATGTTATGGACCAATCAAATTTCTAGTCTTAAACAAGTATTAGGGTCTTCCTAATTATCAATAGCATATTTTAAATTATATTTGTCCTGCTTTTCAAATCAATGTAAAGCGGGATTTTTTATGATAAATTTTAACGGAACACTTTTAGAAAACAACACTATTTTATCAACCGAAAATAGAGGCTATGCTTACGGTGATACCCTTTTTGAAACTATAAAAGTAGTGCATGGTAAAATACTATTTTGGGAAGACCATTATTTTAGGTTAATGGCTTCTATGCGTATTATGCGTATGGAAATACCAATGAACTTTACCATGGAATATTTGGAAGATCAAATTCAGGAAACATTAAACGCTAATACATTATCCAATGGATCTTCAAGAGTGAAATTACAGGTGCATAGAAACGATGGAGGTTTATATACACCAAATACAAACGACATGAGTTTTGTGATTTCAGTAAAACCTGTTTCTGAAGACTTTTATTTACTAAATGACGCGTTCTATGAAGTGGATTTGTTTAAGGACTATTATGTGTCTCCTAGCTTGCTATCAACCTTAAAAACCAATAACAAAGCATTAAACGTAGTAGGAAGCATTTACGCTAAAGAGAATGGTTTAAATAATTGCTTGTTACTCAATACAAACAAACACGTTGTTGAAGCGCTTAATGGTAATGTGTTTTTAGTAAAAGGCACTACGATTAAAACGGCACCTTTAAGTGATGGCTGTTTAAAGGGGGTTATGCGAACACAACTCCTTAATATTATTAAAGCATTACCAGAGTATGAGTTAGTGGAAGATGCTATATCGCCATTTGAAATTCAAAAAGCAGACGAAATGTTTATTACCAATGTGATTACTGGAATACAACCCGTTAGCAAGTATAGAAAAAAGGTATTTGGTAACGCCGTTTCTAAACTATTACTTCAAAAGTTAAATGTGAAAATAAGATTGACTTAGTTGTAACTTGGATTCTCTGGTGCATTTGACCAAATGCTATACTCGCCGCCAAATTCTATCATTTTTTCTTTCCAAAACGTTTCATAATCTTTTTCTATGACGTTCTTTTTGTAACTATTTTCGGTTACAACCCAAGAATTAGCTTTAAGTTCCGTTTCTAATTGAGTGGATTCCCATCCAGAATATCCCAAGAAAAACTTGATATCATTTTCTTTAATGGTTTTGTCTTTTATAAGTTCTGCAACTTTGCTAAAATCGCCACCCCAGTAAATACCTAAAGAAATTTCAATGCTATTAGGAATTAAATGCGGAATCTTATGAATAAAATATAGATTATCTTGTTCTACAGGCCCTCCATTGTAAACTTTAAATTTGACTTCAACTTCAGGGATTAAATCATTAATGGTATAGTCTAGTGGTTTGTTTAGAATAAAGCCTATTGAACCATCTTCTGAGTGGTCTGCAAGTAACACGATAGAGCGGTTAAAAGAAACGTCGCCTATAATGGCAGGCTCAGCGATTAATAAATCTCCTTTTTTGGGTTTTGTTGTAACCATTTTTGAGCATTTAATAAACTAAATTTAATATTTATTTATTAAAAAAGCAACTCTTCGAGAGAGATATAAAAAAAGCCTCCAGGTTATGGAGGCTTTTATTATAATAGAAAGAAGTAAATGACTAGTTTACAGCACTTGATAAATCAGATCCAGCTTTAAACTTTACTACGTTTTTAGCTTTGATTTTGATAGTAGCACCAGTTTGAGGGTTTCTTCCATCTCTTGCAGCTCTTTTAGAAACTGACCAAGAACCAAATCCTACTAAAGAAACTCTGTTACCTTTTTGTAAAGCACCTTCAATTTCAATTAAAGCACATTCTAATGCTTTTTTTGATGCTGCTTTAGTGATTCCAGCATGTTCTGCCATTGCGTCGATTAAATCTGTTTTGTTCATAATATAAAATTTAATTATTAATAAATGGGTTAAACATTTTTGTTCTCCCTCTACAAATTTATACGGATTATGCAATCACGCAAGTAATAGTAAGGGAAATACCCCGTTTTGTTGATAACTTACAGCATTTGTTAATAAAGGAAGTGTATTTTGTCGGTATTTTTATAATATCAGTGGTAATAAGGGTTTAGAGCATTTTAGCATTTTCATTAAAAGTATACCCATTTAAGAGTGATTTGATATCCATAGCGCGCTTTCCTGGAAGTTTAATTTCTGTTATAATTATGTAACCATCGGTTACCGCTACCTTTAGATCTTTTTTTGAAGCTATTATAGTTCCAGATTTTAAAGAATGACTTTCAAATGCTTTATCAACCTTATATATTTTAACATCTAATGCATCTTCACCGTTAACTAACGTACACCAAGCAGCTGGATAAGGGGATAACCCGCGTATGTGATTATATATATTCTTAATAGAGTCATCCCAATTGATTTTGCAATTGTCTCTGTTTAACTTGTAAGCTGTCTTAATATCTTGTGTTTCTTTTTGCGGAATGGTTTTAACCTTACCTTTTTGAATGGCGTTTACGGTCTTTAAAACCAATTGACTACCAATCGCCATTAATTTATCATGAAGACTTCCTGCATGTTCATTAGGATCTATGTCTATAGTTTCTTGAAGAATCATGTCTCCCGTATCTATTTTGTCATCAATAAAAAAAGTAGAAACCCCGGTTTTGGTTTCACCATTAATAATAGCCCAATTTATAGGTGCCGCGCCACGATAGTTTGGCAGCAGAGAAGCGTGTAAATTAAATGTACCATATTCGGGCATTTGCCAAACCACTTTTGGCAGCATCCTAAATGCGACTACAATGTGTAGGTTGGCATGAAGCCCCTTCAATGCTTCAAGGAAGCTGTCACTTTTTAAATTTGTAGGCTGAAGCACCGTCAAATCTTGAGATTTAGCATATTTCTTTACGGCACTTTCATTAAGTTTTCTTCCACGTCCTGCAGGTTTGTCTGGTGCTGTAATAACACCAACAATAGTATACTTGTTTTCGACTAATGCTTGTAATGTGGCAACTGCAAAATCTGGTGTGCCCATAAATACAATTTTCAAATCCCTCATAGATGACTTAATTTATATGTGTTTGTTGGTGTAATGGTAATAATGTGATGTTCTAATAATAGTTTTAAAACGGTTTTCATGTCTTTTTCTCCACAATCCAGATGTGCTAATAAAGCTCTGGAAGATTGATCTCTATTTTCTAATAATTCTATAATTTGTTTTTTAATGCTTTTTAGATCTTGTGGTTTTTTATGTTTTTTAAAGTTTATACAAACAGAGCAAATACCACAAGGTTCTGTATTTTTTTCGCCAAAATAGGCGAGTAGTTGCATGCTTTTGCAAACCGATTCATTTTCGACATAATCAAGTATGGCTTTTACGTGTTGTTGCTTTAATTTATTTTGTTGTTCTATGATTAAAGCAATCCTATTAATAGTTTTATCATCCTCCCTAGGTTCAATAAAAGTAATTTGTGCATCTGTTTTTGCCAAATTTAAAGTAATGATTTTATCATGTTCTAACTGTTGGAGGGTATGTATTAATATGCCTTCTGAAACGGATGCTTTTTTAGTGATTTTCACTAAATCAATTTTAGTAATATGATCGAAAACACCACCATAAAGACGCAAGATGGATTTGACAATAATACTATATTTTTTGTGAGTTTCAAGGTAATTGAAAAGCGATTGGTTTGATATTATAAATTGAACGGTTACATTGTTTTTAAATTGGTTTGATAATGTGATAATACTATTTCTGTCTAATAATAAAAGGGAGTTATAGCATAAAATTGAACTAAATTTATAGGTCTTACAGAAGGTATTAAAATCAAAATCAAAAGTGTCATAGACCCCTTCACCATAAGAGATTTGAAAATAGTTGCATAATTTTCTATACACTTGTTTTACCAAATTTACTGTGGGTAAAACACTTAAAAACTGGTTTTTTACTAAAGCTTCGTCACTGTTGTTTTTTAATATAATGGCAAATGCCTTTTCACCATTTCTTCCAACCCTTCCGGCTTCTTGAAAATAACTCTCAATACTTTCTGGTAAATTTAAATGAATAACTGTTTTTACATCGGGTTTATCAATACCCATACCAAAGGCATTTGTTGCTACCATAACTTGGTTTTGATTGTTTAACCAAGCGGTCATGTTTTTATCTTTATCAATATTTGAAAGCCCACCATGGTAATGTGTAGCTGTAATTTTTTTTGAATTTAAAAAGGAACTCAGCTCTAATGTGAGCTTTCTGTTTCTGACATATATGATAGAAGACGCCGTATGTTTTTTTAAAATAGTTTCAAGACGATAATATTTATCATTTTCATGAAATACCATGTAGGCTAAATTTGATCTTAAAAAAGAATGCTTAAATATCTTCGGATTTATAAAATCGAGCTCTTTTATAATATCTTGAACCACATCTGGTTTTGCCGAGGCGGTGAGTGCGACAACATTTACACTAGGTTGTAATTGTCTTAATACTGTTATGTTTTTGTAAGCGGGCCTAAAATCACTTCCCCATTGTGAAATACAATGTGCCTCGTCTACTGCAATTAGATTTACATTCATTTGCCGTATACGGCCTTGTACTAATTCTTGTTGTAAGCGTTCTGGTGAGAGGTATAAAAACTTATAGTTTCCGTAAATACAATTATCTAATAGGGTATCTAATTGGCTATAACTTATGCCACTTGTAATAGCCATAGCTTTGATGCCTTTATTATTCAGCGCCTGTACTTGATCTTTCATCAATGCAATTAACGGAGAAACAACAATGCAAATACCTTCTTTTGCTAAAGCTGGGATTTGAAAACACAGGGATTTCCCGCCACCTGTTGGCAGTAATACAAAGGTGTCTTCCCCATCAATAACCGCATTTATAATGGCTTCTTGTTCTGGTCTGAAACTCGTGAATTTCCAATAACGTTCTAGTATGTTAATTGGGTGTTCCATGTTACATACTTAACGTTTTTAGAATAAAATCTGTTCGGTTTTCAACAGTATCAAAAGGGACATCCACTAATTTATAATGGAAAGATTGGTAGGTGTTTAATAAATGGTCATGAATTTTTAGAGCTTGATCAAAGTTTTCATACCGTTCATTATCGCTGGTATAAATAGCTTCCCAAGGTTTTAAAATAAAAACGAGGTCGTAAGCTGAGTTTTTACAGGCTTCTACAAAATTTTCAGGATACGTATCATTAATATAGTCCATATAAGCTATAATATCAGGAATGCCTCTGTCAAAAAAAACGGTTTCGTCTTTATGCATATCGGCATCAATAAATTGCTTTTGCCTGCCTTTTAAAAGGAGTTCGCTAAAGAGTAGAGGCTTTGTTAAAAACAATTGGTCAATACCTTGTTCTTTTGCATCTAAGGTGACTTGTCTAGAAATTTCTTCAAGACAGGTATGACCTCTTCTAATAAGTTCATTTACTAGTGTAGATTTTCCCGTACCAGGACCTCCAGTAATTACAATTTTTTTAGTGCTCAATTCAATAATATTTGATGTAAAAATCGTAATTTATATGATGATAAAAAAGTAGAAGCCAAACTATTGCAAATGGTCTATGATTTTAGGTTGCTTTTTTATTGGTTGTAGGTTGCGCTGGGGATTGCATCGGCATTCTTTTTTGAGGTAGTAGAAAAAGACCTGCATCGGTAGTTAGCCATGGTGGAAAGCCCGACCCTTTTTCGGGAAGCGCCAAAATAATAAATGAGTGTTATTTTTAAAATGTATTTTGCTGCCGTATATTTGCATTTTATTTTTATACTTATGAGCACACCTCCAAACCCTGAAGAGTTTTATAATAAATTAAAAGCACAATTGCATGATACGGCGCTTTGGCCAGCAGAATATCTGTATAAATTTATTGTGCTTTCTGATAAAGAAAAGATAAAGCAAATAGGTGTTATTTTTAATAACCTAGGCGCTGTTATTGAAACTAAAGAATCGAAAAAAGGGAAATATACTAGTGTTTCTATTAATGTTACAATGAAAAACCCTGAGGCTGTAATCGAAAAATATAAGCAAGTTGCAGAAAAAGTTGAAGGCGTCATAAGTCTTTAGTTTTTTTTTGTATTTTGCGCATGCATAACAACTACATGCGACAACATTTAACTCTACACATTTTATTTTGATAGATAATTTAGAATACAACACAGAGCGTGAACATTTAATCATTCCGGAATACGGGCGTCATATGCAAAAGATGATTAATCATGCAAAAACTCTTGAAACTAAAGAGGAACGTAACAAAGTGGCAAAAGGTATTATTGCAGTAATGGGCAATATGCAACCGCACTTAAGAGATGTTGCGGATTTTCAGCATAAATTATGGGATCAACTCTTTATCATGTCTAATTTTGAATTGGATGCTGATTCTCCATATGAAATTCCTACCAAGGAAATTTATGAAGAGCGCCCAGAGGTTTTAGAGTACCCTCAAAATTTTCCTAAATATCGTTTTTACGGAAACAATATTAAAACCATGATTGATGTCGCTAATACATGGGAAGATGGTGATCTAAAGAAAGCATTAACCTACACCATTGCGAACCACATGAAGAAATGTTTTTTAAATTGGAATAAAGATACGGTTGAAGATGCCGTAATTTTTGACCATCTTTTTGAACTTTCTGGAGGTAAACTTAATTTAAAAGACTCTAAAGAAGATTTATCAGACTCTACCAGTTTATTGCGTACAAAGGGTAAATATTCAAGTAATACGAGCAAGAAACCGCATCATAAAAAGAACTCTGCCAACCGCCAAAGAAAACGCTACTAATCAAGCATGGGAACATTTAAAATTGAAGGTGGCCACCAATTAAAGGGAAGTATTCAACCTCAAGGAGCCAAAAACGAAGCATTACAAATTTTATGCGCCGTTTTGCTAACCCCAGAAGTCGTTACAATTAATAACATTCCTGATATTGTAGATGTCAATAAATTAATCAATTTATTAAAAAAGCTTGGAGTTAAAGTTGAAAAGCTGGGTAAAGGTTCTTTTAGTTTTCAAGCTGATGAAGTTGATTTAAAATATCTAGAATCAGACCAATTTAAGATAGATGGTCGTGGTTTACGGGGTTCTATAATGATTGTTGGTCCGTTATTAGCTCGTTTTGGTAGGGGATATATTCCTAAGCCAGGAGGTGATAAAATTGGTCGTCGTCGTTTAGATACCCATTTTGATGGCTTGATAAAACTTGGTGCCAAATTCGGATATAGTAAGGAAGAGCAGTTTTATGGAGTTGAAGCTAAAAAGCTAAAAGGGACGTATATGTTGCTTGAAGAAGCATCTGTAACGGGTACAGCCAATATTTTAATGGCCGCGGTTTTAGCTGAAGGTCAAACGACTATTTATAATGCCGCTTGCGAGCCTTATTTACAGCAATTATGTAAAATGTTGAATAGAATGGGTGCCAAAATTAATGGTGTTGGTTCTAACATGTTAATTATTGATGGTGTTGATCGTTTAGGTGGTACCGATCATACGATGCTTCCTGATATGATTGAAATTGGAAGTTGGATCGGTCTAGCGGCCATGACCAAAAGTGAATTAACGATTACGAATGTGTCATGGAACGATTTAGGATTAATTCCTGAAACATTAAGGAAATTAGGGATTACTGTTGAAAGGCAGGGTGATGATATCCATATCCCAGCACATACCGATGGTTATGAAATTCAAAGTTTTATAGATGGATCTATCTTAACGATTTCTGATGCGCCTTGGCCAGGATTTACTCCAGATTTATTGAGTATTATTTTAGTTGTTGCAACGCAAGCAAGAGGTAGTGTTTTGATACACCAAAAAATGTTTGAAAGCCGATTGTTTTTTGTTGATAAACTAATCGATATGGGGGCTAAAATTATCCTTTGTGACCCGCATCGTGCCACAGTTATAGGTCATGATTTTAAGTCTACTTTAAAAGCAACTACAATGACTTCGCCAGATATACGCGCTGGTGTGTCTTTATTAATTGCAGCACTTTCTGCAAAAGGAACATCAACTATTCAGAATATTGAACAGATTGATCGTGGTTACGAAAATATTGATGAACGTTTACGTGCTATTGGTGCTAGGATTGAACGTATTTAGTTTTAAGACGCTTTGAAATAGAATAAACTATTTTTAAATTCGATCGAAATACTTCCGTGTTTTAACTAATCTATTATTGTTTTAAAGATTCTGCATAATCACATCATATTGATAGTGGGATATGTGTTTAGTGAACGTTATAATCATGCAGCGTTTGAATTCTATGTCTAAAGATTAGTCTTTTTATTAAAACTAAGATTTTTTATCCTTAAAGGTTTCAAAATCTGATTTAGTAACGGCTTTTGGAAAGCTATTATTTTTCATGTCTGTATCTGCAAATTCAAAATTAGGATCTAAATTTACTTGGCTCACTTCCTTATCTTTTATAAACGTTTTCTGAATTTCATATTCATTTCTTCGCCAAATATCTGAAGGTAACCGATCAACTTCTGAAGTGCCGTCTGTAAAAATCCATTCTATGGTTACTGGCATCACAAGACCACCTAAATTTTTTATCGTAACCTCATAAATATTTTTACCAGAGAGTTGCTTACGTACTTCTGGTTCGTCAATTCTTGATAAAAACTGACCATAAGCGCGATCTGGAGTAGAAGTCATAGTTACCACTTCAGGACCGTTTGAGAAATCATTAGCTTCAGTTTCAGCATTATTACCATCTGCAGCAATTTTTACTTTAGATGTGATTTTTTGGTCTTCAATATTAGAATTTTCTTCATACACTTTAAACCATTTTACTTTGCTTAGTTCCATATCTACATTATCGGTAGTGAAAAACCAACCTCTGTAAAACCAGTCTAAATCTGTTGCTGTAGCATCTTCTAATGTTCTAAATAAATCAGCAGGATTTGGGTGTTTATATTTCCAACGGTTTGCATATTCCTTAAAAGCCTCATCGAAGAGTTCTTTTCCAATAATGGAGTTTCTAAGCATTTGTAAACCAACCGTAGGTTTTAAATAGAAATTAGCACCAAATTGCGACAATAATTCATTGTCAGAAGTCGTCATTATAGGTCTCAATATGTTTTTATCACCACTCATAAAAGGCACAATATTTTTTGGAGTGATACTATTAAAATCGGGGTAGCGTTCTGCAACCGTTCTTTGATGTAGAAAGGTATTTAATCCTTCATCCATCCACATCCATTTACGTTCATCTGAGCTAACAATCATAGGAAACCAATTGTGGCCAACTTCATGAATAATAGTGCCAATCATGCCTTGTTTTGCCCCATCACTTATTTTACCATTTACAGGTCTACCACCATTAAAACTAATCATTGGGAATTCCATTCCAATGTTTGAGGTGTTCACTGAAATACAAACAGGATAGGGGTAATCAAAAGTAGCTTCAGAATAAACCTCTAGAGCATGCATAATGGCTTTTGTAGATGATTCTTTCCATACCGGTAAACCTTCTTTTGGGTAGAATGACATAGCCATAACTGTATTAGTTGGTAATTTTACAGCTTGAGCATCCCACATAAACTTTCTAGAAGATGCAAAGGCAAAATCTCTAACATTTTTTGCATTAAACTTCCAGGTCTTTTGTTTCGTAGATTTTTGTTTTTCATTGGCTTCAGCCTCTTCTTTAGTGATAACCATTATAGGTTTGTCGAAAGATGTTTTAGCGTCTTCTAACCTTTTTTGTTGTGTTTTTGTTAAAACGGATTCTTCATTTTGAAGTGCTCCTGTAGAAGCAATAATATGATCGGCTGGTACCGTAATTTCAACCTCGTAATCACCAAATTCTAAAGCGAACTCTCCAAGTTTTTGAAACTGTTGATTTTGCCAACCTTCAGTATCATTATAAACAGCCATTCTTGGAAACCAATGCGCAATGAGGTAAACGGTATTATCGTCTTCAGGAAAGTATTCATAGCCCTCTCTTGATAATAAATACATACTTCTATCGGTAATAGGATAAGACCAAGCGATAGAAAGTTTAGTAGATTCACCAGACTTTAAAGTTGTATTCAATTTAACTTTCATCATGGTATTGTTAACCATTGTTTTTATTTGGTTACCATTTTCATCCTTTACATGCTTAATGGAATAACCCGCAGGGAAATCGATAGTTCTAGTAAGGAATTGCATTTGCCTTGTCGTTATAGAATCTTTCATGTTATTATTGATACTGCCAAAATCCTCATTCTCTTTTTTATTGACGTTTTGTTCGAGCTGCATCCATAAATAACTTAAATCATCAGGAGAATTATTATAATAGGTTATGGTTTCTTCACCGCGTAACGTATTATTTTTTTCATCGATTATGGCTCTAATCTTATAATCGGCACGTTGCTGCCAATAGGCGTTTCCTGGCGCCCCACTAGCTGTTCTATAGGTGTTTGGAGGGGCAATCATTTGGTCTATAGGTTCAAATTTACCTTGCCAAGGATTTGTTTGTGCTTGGATTGTGGAAAACGAGAAAAATGTTAGAAATGCTACAAGAAGAAATCGCATAATCTTTAAATTATTTAGAATTAGTCAGGTGCAAGATAACAATTATTTAATATAAACTACATGAGTTTTTGTTGCTTAAAGCATCTGTGTTCAGTACATTTGCAGCCCTAAATAGAAATAAAAACATGACGAAGAAAAAAGATTTAACATTTGATGTGTTAATAGAAATACCAAAAGGAAGTAGAAATAAATATGAATACGATTTCACATTACATAAAATTCGTTTTGATCGTATGTTATTTTCATCAATGATGTATCCAGGAGATTATGGATTCATTCCTGAAACTTTGGCGTTGGATAAAGATCCATTAGATGTACTGGTTATGGGGTCAGAGCCAACATACCCGATGGTGGTTATGGAAGTAAGACCTATTGGTGTATTTCATATGACGGATGAAAAAGGTCCAGATGAAAAAATTATTTGTGTACCAGTATCAGATCCTATTTGGAACAATAAAAAAGATATAGCAGATTTAAACCCACATAGATTAAAAGAAATTGAACATTTTTTTCAAGTTTACAAAGACTTAGAGGAAAAGAAAGTTGATGTTGGTGGATGGGGAAATGCTGAGGAAGCTATTAAAATATATCATGAATGTGTAGCGCGTTATGATAAAAGTGAACACAAGAAAAAACGTACGTTTACAATCTAATTATCAGATTCTTAAAATACCAACAAAAAAAATGAACCATCTTTAATTTAGGGTGGTTTTTTTTATCACTTTAATTTTCCTATTTTTAGCCCCGTTAAAAAAAATAATTAATTTAAAATAACTAACTAAATGATGGATTTAATAGTAAAATTTTTACCTCTTTTTGGAGTTGTCGCGTTGATTTTCGTTTTTATTAAAAGCGGATGGGTTTCAAAACAAGAAGTTGGTGATGAAAAAATGTCACGTATTGCAAAGAATATTGCGGACGGGGCCATGGCATTTTTAAAAGCGGAATACAAAGTTTTAGCAATTTTTGTGGTAGCAGTAGCTATCTTGTTATATTTTAAAGGTGCTTCAGAAGCAGGATCAAGTGGTATGGTTGCGATATCCTTTATTATAGGTGCTATATGTTCTGCCTTAGCGGGATTCATCGGTATGAAAGTGGCAACCAAAGCAAATGTTAGAACAACACAAGCTGCAAAAACATCATTAGGACGCGCATTAGAAGTGGCGTTCGCTGGTGGAGCTGTAATGGGTTTAGGTGTTGTCGGTTTAGGTATTTTAGGCTTAAGTGGCTTATTTATGATATATCAGGGTATATGGCCAGGAGCTGAAAATTTATCAATGGTACTAAATGTACTTTCTGGATTTTCGTTAGGTGCTTCATCGATAGCTTTATTTGCGCGTGTAGGAGGTGGTATTTATACCAAAGCAGCAGATGTTGGTGCTGATTTAGTTGGAAAAGTTGAAGCTGGTATTCCAGAAGATCATCCATTAAACCCTGCAACAATAGCAGATAACGTTGGTGATAATGTAGGAGATGTTGCCGGTATGGGAGCCGATTTATTTGAATCTTATGTAGGTTCTATTATTGGTACTATGGTATTAGGAGCTTTTATTATAACTCCGGATATTGTTGGAGGTTTAGGAGCGGTTTACTTGCCTTTAGTTCTTGGAGCTGTAGGTATCATCATGTCTATATTAGGAACGTTTTTTGTAAAAGTAAAAGATGGTGGAAATCCACAAACAGCATTAAATATTGGAGAATTTGGTTCTGCAGGTTTAATGGTTGTGGCGTCTTATTTTATTATAAATGCTTTAATTCCTGAATCTGTTGAAGGTTTACCATTTGGAGCTATGGGTGTATTTTGGGCAACTATTGCTGGTTTAGTAGCTGGCTTGGGTGTTGGTAAAATAACTGAGTATTATACGGCTACAGGTAAAAAACCTGTAATGTCAATTGTTGCACAGTCTGAAACTGGAGCGGCAACAAATATTATTGCTGGTTTGGGTGTTGGTATGATGTCAACAATGATTCCTATTCTTTTGATTGCTGCTGCTATTATGGTGTCACATCATTTTGCAGGACTATATGGTATTGCAATTGCAGCCGTAGGTATGTTAGCAAACACAGGAATTCAATTAGCAGTGGATGCTTACGGACCAATCTGTGATAATGCGGGTGGTATTGCTGAAATGGCTGAATTACCAAAAGAAGTTCGTGAACGTACTGATAAATTAGATGCTGTTGGTAATACAACTGCAGCTGTTGGTAAAGGTTTCGCTATTGCTTCTGCAGCTTTAACAGCTTTAGCTTTATTTGCAGCTTTTATGAAAACGGCAAATGTGATTTCTATTGATGTGTCTCAACCACAAATTATGGCTGGACTATTAGTAGGAGGGATGTTGCCATTTGTATTCTCAGCATTGTCTATGAATGCTGTTGGTCGTGCAGCTATGGCTATGATTGAAGAAGTAAGACGTCAATTTAGAGATATACCTCAATTAAAAGCGGCATTAGTAGTAATGCGTAAGTATGATTCTGATATGACTAAAGCTTCTGCTGAAGATAGAGCTATTTTTGATGCAGCCGATGGTGTTGCGGATTATGGAAAATGTATTGATATTTCAACAAAAGCATCAATTAAAGAAATGGTATTACCAGGATTATTAGCAATCGTTGTTCCTGTAGCTGTTGGTTTTATTGGAGGTGCTGAAATGTTAGGTGGATTACTCGCAGGTGTTACAACGTGTGGTGTGCTTATGGCAATCTTCCAATCTAATGCAGGTGGTGCATGGGATAACGCTAAGAAAACTATTGAAGAACAAGGAAAAAAAGGAACAGACGCTCATAAAGCTGCTGTTGTTGGGGATACTGTTGGTGATCCATTTAAAGATACTTCTGGCCCTTCATTAAATATATTATTAAAATTAATGTCGGTTGTAGCATTAGTAATTGCACCAAGTATTGCATTATCTGCAGATGATGTAATGGCATATGCTAACCAGACAGATGTTTCAGAGCAGGTAGAAGTTTCTAAAGAAGTTAAGGTCGAAATGACTAAGAATGATGATGGTAATACCAAAGCAGTAGTTACAACGGTAACCACTAAAAATGGAGAATCATCTACAGCTTATGAAGCTTTCGAAGGAACAGAAGCTGAAGTTAAAGCGAGTATTAGTGCTTTAAAAGAAGATGGTAGAGATATTACGGTTGAAACTAAAAAGCTTGTAAAAGAGATTGAGGAAGTAGTTGTAAACTAGTTACCTTTTATTTTTTTAAAGAATATAAAAACCACGCCAGTAAGCGTGGTTTTTTTGTATTTTTAAACTGAATTCAAAACTCTTATGTTCAAGAAAGATCCACTCCAAATTATTGCTTTCCGAACTTACGGAACAGCTAACCATTTATATATGCGTGGGCGTGCGCTAGAAGATGGAACTATTGAATTGGGACAAAAGGGTTTATTAGGTTTATTTATTAATTCATGGAAACGCTTTGAGAGTGATGAAATAAAACGCACTACACTCAAAATCACTTTATCAAACGGAACAATTTTAAACACCGTCACAGATGATCATGGTTATTTTAAGGTTGACGAATTTGTAGATGGATTGGTTGCATTAGTCAATGATGATGGTTGGCTTAATTTTGAAATCTCATATGATGATGTGAATATTAATCGTAATATTCAAAACTCAAATCGATTTCCCGGTGAATTATTAATACCGAGTATTCGAGCTCGAATTGGTGTTATTAGTGATATCGATGATACCATTCTTCATACTGGAGTAGTATCGACTTTAAAATGGAAAGTATTACTTAATAGTATTTTTAAAAGTGCTGCAAGCCGAATTCCATTAGAAGGTGCAGCAGAGTTTTATCATAAATTACATAGAGGTGAATCTGGTGAAAATTCTAATCCAATTTTTTATGTGAGTCATAGCCCTTGGAATTTATACCGTTATCTTGATTTTTTTTTAAAACAGAATGCTTTTCCTAAAGGTCCAATCTTACTTAGAAGTTTTAAGGATATATTCAAAAAACAGTCTGGTGATCGTCCGCAAAAACATATAGAAATTGTCAATATTTTAAAAACCTATCCAAAATTAAAATTTATTTTAATAGGTGATAGTGGCGAGAACGATGCAGATATTTATATGGATGTCGCGAATGAATTTTCATCTCAAGTTGCTGCAATTTATTTAAGAAGTGTTAAGCACAAAAAGAAAATGTTACGAGTAAGATCACTTTTTAAAGATTATAAACAAATACCTGTATTACTCGTAGAAACTAGTGCCCAGGCAATTACCCATGCAAGAAATCATGGATTTATTAAATAATAACAAAATTAAATTACAATTATCTTAATAAGCGGTTATTTCAGTGTAATTAATGCTCGGTAATTTAGTTTATACAAGATAAATGTCGATAAATTATAACTATTAAATTCTTTTCAAAGTGAATGATTTACAATGATTAGAGAATTTTAAAATAACCCATTAATCTCGGCATCAATAGTATTAATGATACTTCCTAAATCTTCCGGATTATCTACAAAATCTAAATTATCTACATCAATAATTAATAACTTGCCTTTATTATAACCATGTATCCAGGCTTCATAGCGTTCATTTAATCTGCTTAAATAGTCAATGCTTATTGAGTTTTCATAGTCACGCCCACGTTTATGAATTTGAGATACTAGATTGGGAATAGAGCTTCGTAAATAGATTAAAACATCTGGACCTTTAACCAACGATTCCATTAAATCGAAAAGAGATTTATAGTTTTCAAAATCGCGATTGGTCATTAAACCCATAGCATGCAAGTTAGGAGCAAAAATGTGAGCATCTTCATAAATAGTTCTATCTTGAATGATGTCTTTTCCACTTTGACGAATTTGTAATACTTGGCGAAATCTACTATTTAAAAAGTAAACTTGTAAATTAAAACTCCAACGTTCCATTTGATTGTAAAAATCGTCTAAATAAGGATTATCTACTACGTCTTCTAATTGTGCTTCCCAATTGTAATGTTTAGCCAATAATTTTGTGAGGGTCGTTTTTCCAGCGCCAATATTTCCGGCAATAGCAATATGCATAGTTTAGTTAGTTTTTAATTGGAATTGTTGTAAGGTTTCGCTGTTGTAAATATACAAGGTTTCATTGGTTACTAAAAACTGATTTATCAACAAATTTGGAGTTATTATAGGTAGGATTTCGTCTTGGTTACTTTTCATAAAAAACAAATTATTTTCTTTTTTTAAGAAAATATTTTCATTGCTTTCTATTAAAGCGGTATATCCCTGATTTTCTATTTTTTTTACCATGCTACCAAAGTAATTGTATTGATATAAATAGTTTTCTGTTAGTAACCAACAAGAATTATAATTACTAGTTAAATCGAGCACTGCATTCTGTACAGGAACGGTTTCTGCCCGAGTTGTTCTCGATTTATAGTCAAATAATTCAAGCTTTTGTAAATTTTGATTAAATACCCAAATGGTATTATCGTGACCTGTAGAAATATGAGAAACATCTTTATAGGAAGAAAGTGTGTTAAAGTCTATTTTGAATATTTCGGCTAATCGATTGTCAAGAATAATAACCGTATTAAAATCTTTATAGAATAGATTAATTTTTAAGGGATTGAAAGCATTTGCTGATTGTAAGGTTCCTAATTGTAAATTATTATAAGTGATGGTGTTTTCCGGGGTCTTTTTATGAATCACATCATTTTCTATATAATATATGGTGCCAAAATTATCAACGGAAATAAGAGTTTCTAATTTTAAATCCGTTTTATCGATGAATTTAGCTTCAATAGATTCTTGAGCGAATATTGAAATAGAAAATAATAAAAAGATGTAATGTCTAGATTTCATTGTAGCTTGAAAAATACAAAAATCAAACCACTTTTAACAAATTAGTTTATAGCCGTAAACACAAGTAAATATTGAAATTGAGGAACTTACTAAAAGGAAAGAAGTCTCTCAAAAACATTTTGATTATAACAAGGATAAAAAACCCAAAGGAATGAGGGAGTAATTTCAATCAAGACGATGAGTTCAAGTAGAAGGTGAGCATGTTGTGATAAGAGTTGGTAGGTGATTTTTAACTTAAAATTAACAAGCTTGGCTTAAACTAAAAGTAAAAATTGTAGTCCAAGTGTAGTTAATTATTACCTATGTTTGTTAACATCTTAATCGTTTATACCTCAACAATGAAAACTTATATAATTAAATTTTATGTACTGTTTCTATTTTTATTAGTTACTGGTTCCATTAAAGCTCAAGACTTTCAAGGTAAAGCTTATTATTTCTCAAAAACCACTATGGATATGAGTCGCTTCAATAGAGGTGGTCAAATGAGTGAACAACAAAAAAAGCAAAGGGAAGCTCGTATGAAATCAAGGTTAGAAAAAACCTATGTGCTAACATTCAATAAGGAGGAGTCTATATTCAAAGAAGATGAAAAATTATCAACTCCTGTGAATGGCAGAGGTTCTAGTGTTTGGGGAAGTAGTTTTTCGCCTGGGCCTCAGTATAAAAACACAAAAGAACGTGTCTTTTTACAAGATCAAGAATTTTTTGGAAAACAATTTTTGATTAAAGAAGACATGGAGGCTCTTGAATGGAAAATGGGTACTGAATCGAAACAAATTGGTCAATATTTATGTTTTAAGGCCACGGCTAAAAAGGTTTCAACAGAAATTAATATGTTACCTCCAAGAAGCGTAAACAATGAAAAGGAAGAAGATTCTCTTAAAGTTAAAGATTCTACTAATTCTAAAGAGATAAACTTAAAAGATGAAGGTATTAAAATGATAGAAGTTATCGCTTGGTACACACCACAAATACCAGTAAGCCAAGGACCATCTGATTATTGGGGATTGCCAGGCTTAATATTGGAAGTAAGTGCAGGGAATAACACCATGCTTTGTTCAAAGATTGTAATAAACCCAGAAGAGAAGACTAAAATTGAAGCTCCTAAAAAAGGACAAGTAGTTACCAAAAAAGAATACAACGACATCATCACCAAAAAAATGCAAGAGTTTAAAGAAAATAGAGGGAGGAGTGGAGGACGATCTGGAGGAGGAAGACCAAGATAAATTCTTATTGATATAAACAAACAAATATTGTTTGATTATTTAGTATTTTTGATAAACAAAAAATAATCATTTATCATATTTTCAATGAAGACATTTCTAAACAAATTAACAATTGCCACATTAATTTTATTCACATCTGCAACCCTTAATGCTCAAGACTTTCAAGGGAAAGCATACTACTTTTCAAAAACACCAATGGATCTTGGTGCTTGGGGGGCTAGAATGAGCGAAGCACAAAAAAAACAGGCAGCAGAGCGCTTAAAAAACAGATTAGAAAAAACCTATATTTTAACGTTTAATAAGGAAGAGTCTGTGTATTATGAAGATGAGAAATTGGATGCCGTTTCAGGGGCAACAGATTCATGGGGGAAGAATTTTACACCAGGTAAGCAATACAAAAATGTAAAGACAAATGAGTTTTCACAGAATCAAGAGTTCTATGGTAAACAATTTTTAGTTAAAGAAAACCTATCTAATATAAAGTGGAAGATGGGCACTGAAACCAGACAAATAGGTAATTATACGTGTTTTAAAGCCACTTGTAAACGACCTGTGTTTGATACCTCTTGGTGGAATTTTTCTTGGAGTAGTGCAAGAAACAATGTTGTAGAAAAGAAAGTTGATTCCATAAAAGGTGAAGATGCAGCAAGTGTGAAATCACAACCTATAGAAGAAGTTGTTGACATGATAGAGATTGAAGCATGGTATACACCAATGATTCCTGTTAGTCAAGGTCCCGGTGATTATTGGGGGCTTCCAGGTTTAATATTAGAAGTGAGTGTAGGTAATACAACATTACTCTGTTCTAAAATTGTAATGAATCCGAAAGAAAAAATTAAAATAGAAGCTCCAGATAAAGGTAAAGTAGTTACCAAAAAGGAATATAAAGAAATTATTACCGGAAAAATGCAGGAAATGAGAAATAACCGAGGTAGAGGAAGTTATAGAAGATAGTAATATAAGTGAATATTGATAACCAGTTTATAGTTCAATTAAGAGAATGAATAAGATATTTTTTGTAGTCGTCTTTTGTTTAACGAACATGGCTTTTTCTCAGATTAAATTACAAGGTATTGTAAAAGACAGTATAGGTAACCCATTGGAATTAGCAAATGTAATAGCTATAAATCAAGAAACAAAAGCTTTAGAGTCTTATGCAATTACAGATGCCAAGGGGTTTTATAAGTTGGCCTTGTCTAAAAATTCGGAGTATGGTCTGCAAGTCAGTTATATTGGTATGAAAACCTTTAAGGAAATAATTGCGTTGAAGTCTGATGATTTAGAGAGAGATTTTACATTGCAACTAGATAACGTATTAGATGCGGTTGAATTAACATATGAAATGCCAGTAACGGTAAAAGGGGATACGCTAGTTTATAATGCCGACTCTTTTAAAAACGGATCAGAACGTAAGCTTGAAGATATAATTGAAAAATTACCTGGAGTTGAAATTAATGAAGATGGTCAAATAGAGGTTGAAGGTAAAGTCGTTAACAAATTAATGGTTAATGGGAAAGACTTCTTCGATGGTGATACCAAATTAGCAACTAAAAATATTCCTTCAAGTGCCGTAGATAAAATTCAGGTGTTGCGCAATTACTCCGAAGTTAGTCAGTTAAGCGGTGTTACAAATAATCAGGATAATGTGGCAATGAATATTAAGCTTAAGCAAGGTAAAGAAAGTTTTTGGTTTGGAAATGTTACTGCTGGTGGTGGTTCATCAACGGATGAAGCGCTTTACTTAGCACAACCAAAATTATTTTACTACAGTCCTAAACTCAGTCTTAATTTTATTGGTGATTTAAATAACACGGGAGAGGTAGCCTTATCACGTCGTGATATTCGTGGTTTTGGTGGAGGCTTTAAGCCTCCAAGTAATAATAGTGGTACGAGTATTAATTTAGGAGATAATAGCCTTGGGTTTTTAACCAGCCAAAACAATGCTGTTGAGGTTGAGAACAAACTAGGAGCAACCAACTTTAGTTATTCGCCTAATAAAGCATTAGATATAAGTGGATTTGCTATTTATAATAGTAGCCGCATAGCTTCGAAGCAAGAAACTTTTAGGCAATATACAGATTCAGATTTGGGTATTCCAGATGAAACAACGGAGCGCACAAGTAATGAATCGTCAAATCAAGGGTTGTTGAAATTGAGCGCATCTTATAAACCAAATTTTAATAATCAATTGGATTATGATGTTTTGGGTAGAATTTCAAAGGACTCACAAGATCAAAACTTTTTATCTTCAGTTTTAGGAAATACAAATCAGTTTGATAGGGGAACACCTTTTAGTATTAATCAAAATATTAATTACTACTATACCTTAAGCGAAAATAATATTTTTTCTTTTGAGGCTCAACATGTAATAAAAGATGAGGACCCTTTTTATAATGCAGTATTGGTTAATGACCCTGATAATAACGATGAATTAAACTCTGATGATAGAGATGCGTTTGATACAACAGCTGATGCTTTAGGTTTAGTTACTAGTTTTGATAATTACGATTTAGGGCAGAATAGACGAATTAAGTCAAATCAATTAGATGCGAAGCTCGATTACTATAATATACTTAATGCTAAAAGTAATATCAATTTTACATTAGGTACTATTTTGAGTACCCAACAGTTTAATTCCAATATCTTTCAGTTTCTGGAAGATGGTTCTCAATTTAACCCAACACCAACGTTTAATGATGGTCGAGCAACCAATGATACAGAATATAATTTTAGTGATTTATATTTAGGTGTTCACTATACATTGAAAGCGGGGAAATTCACTTTTAGACCGGGGTTCTCCGTACATGCTTATGGAAATAAAAATACGCAGTTTAATCAGACGTTTAAGGATGATTTTTTAAGGTTCTTACCAGACTTTGAGACTCGAATTCAATTTAAAAAGAGTGAAAGTTTAACATTGCGATATAATATGCGTAACCAGTTTACGGATGTAACACGTTTAGCACAGGGCATAGTTTTAAATAATTTTAATAGTATTCAATTTGGTGAGCCAGATTTGCAAAATGCTTTATCACATAACATAAGTCTATTTTATAATAGTTTTAATCTGTTTAATTACACAAATGTGTTTGCGCGTTTGGCCTATACAAAAAACATAGACCAGATTAGAGGGTTAACAAACTTTGAAAATGTAATTACAACAAGTACTTTCTTTAATTCAAATTTTGCCGATGAAAATGTTTCTGCAAACGGACGAGTTCAACGCACATTTGGTAAACTAAGAGCCAGTGTAAGTACAAATTTTAATTACAGTAAAAATAACCAGTTTATTCAAGGAAGACAATCCGTAAATGAAAGATTTACACAAAGTTATACGCCTGGATTACGTACTAATTTTAAGGTAGCACCCAACGTAAGATTAAGATACCAGTATAGTATAAACACGAATAACCAAGGAACGAATAAAACAGTTTTTTATACAAATGCACCCTCTATAGATTTTGATGCATATATTTTGAAATCTATTACTTTTAGAACAGATTATGCTTATAATCGTCAAAAGGAAAAGACTGGCGAAGCTCAATACTTTGAAACATGGAATGCATCTTTGGCATATAGAAAGGATAGAGACGCAAAATGGGAATATGAAGTTAGAGCCACTAACCTATTAGATATTGATTCTAGAATTAACAATGGGGCCAATACTGTTTCAGTGTCAACTTCAGAGACTTTTATCCAGCCTCGTTTTGTGACTTTTAGAGTTCGATACGAAATATGATGCTATTTTTAGTAACTCAATTTTTAGCGTGAAGTTATTATGTTTTTCTTTTGATAAATTAAGAAACAATAATATATTTGCGCCCAGTTTTGGGGAGATACTCAAGCGGCCAACGAGGGCAGACTGTAAATCTGCTGACTACGTCTTCGCAGGTTCGAATCCTGCTCTCCCCACTTAACTCGAAAAGTCTGCTTTGGCAGACTTTTTTGTTTTAAAATAGTTGCGAAATTTACTTCAGTAAGCATTTTAAATCAAAAATGTATAGCTGTGAAAACAGCGTTACTTTTCATTTTCACGAGAGGGGAATTGGGATATTTAATCGTGCTCTCCCCACGGATAAATAGAAAAAATAAGCTAAATATAAAGCTTGCTTTTTTATTTTGTGATTTTTATGTTTTCTAAAGAGAGAACCTAGCATATTTAACTATGTTTTCTCCCATTAACTTTTTAGTGTTTGGCTTTATTTACTTTAACCACTCATAGTAATTAACAAAAAAGGGTTTACGTTTGTTTTTTACTTTTATTATTGAATTAAGGATTCGTAGACCATAAAGCGGCATTTTTAAGCATAGCTCTTCTTGGAAGTTTTAATCCAGCAACTATTAATTCTGCAAAGTCTTCAGGTTGTAGAACACTATCTTGAGAATCTTTATCTGCAATTCCTAGTTCAATTGACATATCAGATGCTATAGTACTTGGTGTTAATGTACAAACTCTAATGTTATTCTTGCGAACTTCTTTCATTAAGGATTCAGACATCCCAATAACTGCGAATTTTGATGCTGAATAGGCAGATGTGTTCGCATTTCCATTTAAGCCTGCTGTAGATGAAACATTAATAACATCACCTTCATTCTTGTCAATTAAGTATGGTAAAACTTCTTTAGTCACATAATACATACCCATAAGATTGGTTTGAATAATTTGACTCCATTGGCTAACTTCCATGTCATTAAAAGTTCCAAAAGCTGCAATTCCTGCGTTGTTTACTAAAATATCAACAGATCCTAACGTATTTATAATACTTCTGATGCCGCTTCTGACATCCTCATAGCGACTCACGTCAAATACGGAGTACATTGCGTTAATGCCAAAGGCCTCTAGTTCAGAAACGGTTTCTTTCAAAACGGCTTCATTTCTGCCTGTTATAGCGATGTCAATGCCTTCTTTTGCAAATGCAATAGCAGTAGCCTTTCCTAGACCTCTTCCACCTCCAGTAATTATTGCTTTTTTATTTTTTAAATCTTTCATTTGCGTTTTATATTAATCTTTAAGTGTGCGTATTTATGAAAATATTTGTTCCGTTTTTTTAATACTAAAGTAGTGTTTAAAAAATGTAATATTTTTGGATAGGATAACTAAATTAAAAAAGCGCAAGCTTTAATGACTTGCGCTTAATTAACTATGTTATATAGATCGTTAGAGACCGTTTTCTATTCTTTTGATCTTTTATAGTAGGTCACTATGCTTGCTTTTGCTAGCGTGTTGTTCCAAAGATAATAACCAACTATTGCAGGATTAGTGTTTTCGTCTAGTCCGAGTTTGTCTGTTTTTAGGGCGTAAACGGTAATGATATATTGGTGTAAACCATGACCTTCTGGCGGGCAAGGACCTCCATATCCACTAGCACCATAATTCGTTATACTTTGAATGACGCCTTCAGGGGTTAAATTGAGTTCTGTGTTTCCAGCTCCAGATACTAATTCGTTCGTGTTTTCTGGAATGTCAAATACAACCCAATGCCACCATCCACTGCCAGTAGGAGCATCTGGATCGTACATCGTTACTGCAAAACTTTTAGTGCCTTCAGGAGCATTTTTCCAAGATAATTGTGGAGATTGATTTTCTCCGGTACAACCAAAGCCATTAAATTCTTCATTAATAGTTGCTTCTCCGCCTAAATCATTACTAGATAGAGTAAACGTACTTTGTGCAAATACTGTACTTGAGAATGCAATTAGTACTGCTAAAATAATATTTGAGTTTTTCATAAAATTTGTTTTTAATTATAGTTGCAAATGTATAGAGGATAATAGAGGATGTTGTGTTTGATTCAGCTCAAAAAGTATTGATAAAAGTTCAATCTGTTTGATACTGTTTTGGAGTAACACCAAATTTTACTTTAAACGCTTGAATGAAATTTGACAGGGTTTCATACCCAATGTCCTCAAAAATATCTGATGGTCGTTTCGACTTATTTTTTAATAAAAATGCAGCATGTTCAAGCCTTTTTTCCTGAAACCACTTACTTGGTGAGCTATGAAAGTATTTCTCAAATTCTCTTTTAAATGTTGATACACTCATATTAGATAAAAAAGAAAGTTCTTTTATGGTTAGTTTATTTAATTTATTGCTTTCAATTATCTGAAGAAATTTTTGGTTTTGATTATCACTATTGCTAATTAAGGAATAAAGAAAATTCACACCTTTAAACTCGATGAGGTATAACATTATTTCATTGAACTTGGCATCTAAAATGTTTTTTTGAATCGGTTTTGAAAGCTTAGAGATATCCAAAAGACTGTCTACGAATCTTTTTATAAATGAATCATAATTAAATGAATATGTAGAATAGAATGTGTCGGAGTCTGACGGACTAAGTTCAAATTTTCTAATGAACTTTAATACATCTTCATTAGAAAAGAAGAATAGAACACTTCTGTAGTATTCTGCGACGTTAGAGAGCTTTTCTGTCATCAAACAATGTCCAGATTTCATTAATAGAAATTGATCGTTATTAATTGAGTATGAAGAATTGTCAAAAAAAACTTCTTTTGTTCCTTCTTGAAGAAAGCTAAAAGTGTTTTTGTTCAGTAAGATTTGCTGTTTGGAAATTTCCTGATTGCTTTCATAATTATAAACCCCGATAGACAGGGAAGGATTTAAATTTAATTCATCAGGTAGCGTAATTGTCTTCATAAAGTTTTAGTGGTCTCTAAGACGAACTAAACGCAGTTCGGCTTTGAGAACGAAGATACTAAAAGTGAATGATAGGTTTTTGGTATTGATGTCAAGTTCTTCCTCGATACTGCAAATAACACTTACTCACGAAAATAAAAAATAAAGTTCTATAAACCCAAAAACTACATGGTTTATGTAAATTATTGGGTATTTGGAAAGACGTTACTTTGAAAAAAACTCTAACATCTTTAATGTTAGAAGGTTGTTTATAAAACACCCGGTAAGCATCTAAAGGCGAAACTAAATCATCTGTATGCTTTGTGTTTAAATGGGTGTAAACGAAAAAGAAGTTATTAACCCTTTTTCTGCTTGTTAATTTCGTCTTGTAATTGACGTCTCACTTTTTGTTCACGCTCTAAAGCTGTTCTTCTATGTTCTTCAAATTCTTCTTCAATTTCAGCTAAATTATGTTTAGCTTCTCTAGTAATTGAATTGCTACTTTTAAATTTGTAGACAAAGAAAATAAGGAGCGCGAATAAACCTGCTATTATAGACCACATAAGTATATTATAGTTGATTTTACTCATTTGCATACCAAACAAAGCCATATTATTTTTCTCAGAATTGGTCGTGTCTAAATCCGTTTGTGTATTAGAAAGGTTCGCTTCTAAATCTGAAATCTCTTTAGCTTGGGTTTTAACCACAGCCTTTGTTTCTGCTAGATTTTTATGTACGGTTTTTAAAGAATCCATAGTATGTGCCCTTAGAGCAAGGAACATACTGCGCTTTACAGCTTCATAAGCTTGACCGTTTGTACCTTTAAAATTACCAGATTTTTTAAGAATATATTCAAACTGATTGTCGATAGTGCCTTTGTATAACGATAATGTTTCGTCAACTTGTTTCGTTTGTGAAAATGAAGTGAAGCTAATTAAGCAGGTAAATACTATAAAAAATAAAGATTTGATAGGATTCATTTTTAAATGGATTTAAATGGTTCTATTTGGTTTACGAATTTATACAATATTGTTTATTAATTGATTATAAATCAATAAAAGCCTCATAAATGAGGCTAATTTATATACGGTTTAAATTTGAATTTAGATTCTAAAATTCTAATAGTATGTATAACGTCTAACTTTAGCAATATATTTTGCTAGTCTAATAACTTGATGACTATAGCCATATTCGTTATCATACCAAATGTATAAGATGGTATTTTTTCCGTCTTTACGTACTATGGTTGCTTTACTATCATAAATGGATGGTGCGGAACAACCAACGATATCGCTAGAAACTAATTCATCGCTAAGTTCATATTTTATTTGCTCAACTAAATCGCCTTCTAGTGCATACTTCTTCAAAATAGTATTAATACCGTTGATAGATGTTTTGTTTTTTAATTCTAAATTAAGAATAGCTAAAGATCCGTTAGGCACAGGCACACGAATAGCGTTAGAAGTTAATTTACCTTCCAGACTAGGTAACGCTTTAGCAACGGCACTTCCAGCGCCAGTCTCGGTAATTACCATATTTAATCCGGCAGCTCTACCACGACGGTATTTACTATGAAAATTATCTACCAGATTTTGATCGTTGGTATAAGCATGTATGGTTTCTAAATGGCCACTTTTAACTCCAAAAGAATCTTCAATAGCTTTTAAAACCGGGGTTATAGCATTGGTTGTGCAGGATGCCGCCGAAAAAATATTTACTTTATCTGGATCATGTTCTTTATGATTAACCCCGTACACGATATTTGGAACGCCTTTTCCAGGAGCTGTTAATAAAACTTTATCTACACCTTTTGATTTTAGGTGTTTACTTAAAGCTTCCTTATCTCTAAAAGCACCGGTGTTATCAATAACCAAAGCATTATTAATATTATATTTTGTATAATCAATGTCTTCAGGAGTATTTGCTGAAATAATTTTTACCGTTGTACCATTAATAATTAATGCGCTATTTTTTGCATCAATTGAAACTATTCCAGGAAAATCGCCGTGAACAGAATCGTTACGTAAAAGAGACGCTCTTTTTTCAAGTATTTGCGCATCAATCGCACCTCGTGTTACGATGGCTCTTAGTCGTAGTTGACTACCTTTTCCCATTCGTGCCATGAGCTCTCTGGCTACCAACCTGCCAATTCTACCAAAACCATAAAGAATAACATCTTTCGGTTCTATATTACTATTCTTATTTGCATCTTTTAATTTATCAACAACAAACGCTTTCGCATTGTTGTGTTTATTATCACTTAAATGATATTCATAAGTAAGTTTCCCAATATCTAATTTTGCAGGTGGAACATTTAGATCCTTAATAGCCTGAGCAATTTCTACAGAATCAAAAATTGAAATAGGTTTTTGAACAAATTTACCCGCGTATTCATGTAAGTTTAAAATCTGACTAACATTTCTGTCAATCAATTGATTTCGAAATAAAACCAATTCAATGGATCTATCATACCACAAATCACTTACGGTTTTAATAAATTCAACTGTAGCTTTTCTGCGGTCTGCCTGAAAAGCTAATTCTTTCTCATAAGTTTTGTTAGAACCCATTGCTTAAATTGTTTAGTTTGTTTTATAGATTTTGCCAAAAATACCATATTTCAAACGTTTTCGTAGCGTATATGGAAGAAAAATTATTCAGCTTTTGAATTCGAGGTTTCCTTTGAAATGGTTATTCCTGTGTGAACGAGAAAACAAAAAAATAACCCTTCAAAAATTCAATAAATTTGAAGGGTTTATAACAATTTAAAAAGGGAAGCTATTTAAAATTATAACGCTCTATTTCGCCTTTTGAATTAATAAGCTCTATTCTTAATGCTCCTGAATTTTCTTGATTTTTTAAAGCATTTTGCACATCATCAATAGATGTAACTTTTATATCATTTACCGAGGTTATAATACAACCTTTTTGAATACCATTTCTTTTCCAATAATCAGCATATTTAGAATTTAAGTCCGTTATTTTAACGCCATACCTTGCTTTATACTTTTTTAAATCAGTAGGTTTAGCATTTTTTATTCGACCAACTAAAGGCATTGTAAACGTTTCATTTTTAGCTAATATCACAGGTATGGTAGAAGTTTCTCCATCTCTTAATACGCTTAAATTAACAACATCACTCGGGCGTTTTGTGTTTAAATGACCTGTTAAATCTGCAAATTTAGAAATTTTAATATGGTCAATTTCTTTGATGATATCACCTTCTCTAACCCCAGCTTTTTCTGCACCAGAATCTTCAATAACACGATCAATATAAATACCTTCCGTATCGGTAACGCCAATTTTTTCTGCAACCAAACTGTTTAATGCGCCACCTTGTATTCCTAAAATACCATTTTGAACATTGCCATATTCCATGATATCTTCAATTACTTTTCGAGCAATATTACTTGGAACAGCAAATGAATACCCGACATAAGATCCTGTTTGAGAGCTTATAGCTGTATTTATACCAACTAATTCTCCATTGGTATTTACAAGAGCACCACCCGAATTTCCAGGATTTACTGCTGCATCAGTTTGTATAAAAGATTGTTTGCTTGTTCCTGATAAGTCTCTGGCCTTAGCACTTATAATGCCAGCGGTAACTGTTGATGTTAAATTAAAAGGGTTACCAACTGCTAAAACCCATTCGCCAATTTTGGCATTATCTGAATCAGCAAAAGTTATAAACGGTAAATCTTCATTCGAATCAATTTTTAAAAGAGCGATATCAGTTTTTGGGTCAGTTCCAATAAGATCAGCTACATACGTTTTATTATTGTTCATGGTAACTGAAATTTCTTGTGCATTAGTAATTACATGATTATTAGTAATGATATAACCATCTGTATTAATAATAACGCCAGATCCTGTACCAATTTGTGGGCTCTGAGAACGTCTTCCAAAAAACAAATCTTCAAAAGTCATTTGTCTAGAATTTTGTGCTAAATTTTTAACGTGCACAACTGCATTAACGGTATTTTCAGCAGCCACTGTAAAGTCAGGAGCTTTTTCAGTATTAATTAAAGTGTCAATGTTACTGGTAGGTAAAAATATAGGGTTGGCTGTTTCAGTTGCAACCAAAATAGGTTTTTCTTCTTCTAAAAAAAGTTTGTAGGATCCTAATGTAATAATACCACCTAAAGCTGAAACCAATATTAATGTTAAAATCTTCTTCATAATTTTCGTTTAAGTTTTATTTAATAACGATTAAAATTAATTAAATATTGAATGACTGATTAAGTTTTAACGATTTTTAACGCCAACTTTAACGGCGATTTAACAATCTGTAAAACGGTTTTATATTTATATATTTGTGCTGTACTATGCAACAGACTTTTTATAAATACCAAGGAACTGGAAACGATTTTGTGATGATAGATAATCGTCAACACGTTTTCGACAAAAATAATACCAAACGTGTTAAGTTTTTATGCGACAGACGTTTTGGAATAGGAGCGGACGGACTTATCTTACTAGAGGATCATCCGGAGTATGATTTTAAAATGGTTTATTATAATGCCGATGGTAATGAAAGTTCTATGTGCGGAAATGGTGGACGTTGTTTAGTGGCATTTGCAAAACAATTAGGCGTAATCTCAAATAAAGCAGTTTTTGAGGCGGCTGATGGTGTGCATCATGCTTCAATAGATGGTGAGATTGTTAAGCTCCAAATGTTAGATGTTGATACTATTGAAAAGCATGAAAACCACGTGTTTTTAAATACAGGTTCTCCGCATCATGTGCAATTCGAAATTCAAATTGAAGATTTTGATATTAAGTCAAAGGGTGCAACTATTCGTTATGGTGAACCTTATAACACAGCTGGTAGCAACGTGAATTTTGTAAAGAAACAATCAGATACTACTTTTAGAGTTAGAACTTATGAGCGCGGGGTCGAGGGTGAAACGTTATCGTGCGGAACAGGTGTTACTGCGGTAGCTATAGCGATGCATTATATTGGTGAAACTCAAGAAAAGCATGTGATCCTAAATGTTGAAGGCGGAGAACTAGAAGTGTGTTTCGATTTTGAAAATGATATTTATAATAATGTGTGGCTCATTGGTCCTGCAATGTTTGTTTATAAAGGTAGTATATGATAACTTTAAAAGGCGATAACATATACTTAAGGGCCTTAGAGCCTGAAGACTTAGAATTTATTCATGCTATTGAAAATGATGAATCGATTTGGGAAATTAGTAACACCCAAACCCCATATTCTAAGTTTCTTATTAAACAATATTTAGAACATGCTCACAAAGATATTTTTGAAGTTAAACAATTACGGTTGGTTATTTCAAATTATGAAAATATGGCATTAGGAATGATTGATTTATTTGATTTTGATTTTAAGCATAGGAGAGCTGGAGTTGGTGTTTTGGTTAAAGAACCTAATGAGAGATTCAAGGGCTATGGTCGTGAAGCCTTAAAATTACTGATTGATTATAGTTTTACGCATTTGGATTTAAATCAATTATATTGTAATATTTCTGAAGAAAATGATGCGAGTATAAAACTATTTTCTAATCAAGGATTTAAAAAAATAGGACTAAAAAAAGATTGGAACTTCGTCAATGGTTCTTACAAAAACGAATATTTATTTCAGCTTATAAATAATTAAATGTACATAAAAAAAATACTTCTAGCGATTCTAGTTATTGGGCTTATTGTAGCGGCATTTTTCGCAAACTTTGTTTATAAAGCGATGTTGAAGCCTAATACGGCTTTTAATAATGAATTGGCTTTTGTCTTTATCCCTACAAATTCCAGTTATCAAGAAATTAGAAGTCAATTGGAGCCTTTGTTGGATGATATTGATTCTTTTGATGATTTAGCGGAACAAAAAAAATACACAACAAACATAAGAGCAGGGAAGTATGCCATTAAAAAAGGAATGACCAATAATGATATTATTAATTCTATCCGAAGTGGAAACTTACCAATAAGGGTTTCGTTCAATAACCAAAGTACATTCGAAAAATTAGCAGGACGTATTTCAAAAGAAATAGAGGCGGATAGTGTTTCACTTTTAAATGCCATGCATGACAATGCCTTTTTAGTTGAAAATAAATTTAGCGAAGCCACTGCATTGGGTATGTATTTACCAAATAGCTACGAATTTTTCTGGAACACTTCTGCTGAAGCTTTTAGAAGTAGAATGCTTAAAGAATATAAGAAATTTTGGACTGATCCCAGAATAAAAAAAGCACATGATATTGGTTTATCTCAAGATCAAGTGATTGCATTGGCTTCTATCGTTTATGAAGAATCCAAGCAAGCTGAAGAGCAACCTATAATTGCAGGTGTTTATTTGAATCGAATTGAAATAGGTATGCCACTTCAAGCGGATCCTACTTTAAAATTTGCTGCATACAAATTACCAAAGTATAAGAATACGGTTATAAAAAGAGTATTAAATGTTCATAAAGAAATAGAATCTCCCTACAATACTTATAAAAATAGAGGGTTGCCTCCAGGATTAATTGCTATGCCAGATATTTCTGCAATTGATGCAGTTTTAAATTTTGAGAAACATAAATACTTGTATTTTGCTGCGGACGCAAAACAGTTTGGCTATCATAAATTTGCTAAAAATTTAGCACAACATAATGTAAATGCAAGAGCATATCAACGGTATTTATCATCTCAAGGGATAAATAAGTAATGCGTTTATCTGTAGTAAAACATATAATACTTTTTGTTTTATTGCCATTAACCACTTACTCTCAATCAAAGCTTGATGCATTCTTAACACCAAGTGATTCACTTAACAGGCCCAGACTAAATACTATTGTTCTTTCAGAAGCTTCTATAGGTGCGATAACACTTTTGGGTTTAAATCAGCTTTGGTATGCTGATTTTGAACGCTCTAAATTTCATACCATTAATGATAACAGTGCATGGTTACAAATGGATAAACTGGGTCATGTATTCACATCTTACCAGTTAGGAAAATATGGGTCACATCTTTTAAACTGGAGTGGTGTTAGCGAACGTGATCAATTGTTATACGGAGCTACTTTAGGTTTCTCGTTTTTAACAGCTGTTGAAGTACTTGATGGATATTCAAAGGAATGGGGGTTTTCGTGGGGAGATATTTTGGCTAATGGATCAGGTACTGGGCTTTATATTGGACAAGAATTACTGTGGAAGGAACAAAGAATTGCTTTAAAATACTCTTTTCACCAAACAAAATACGCTAAACATCGCCCAGACAAGCTTGGTGAAACGTATTTAGAGCAAACTTTGAAAGATTATAACGGGCAAACCTATTGGCTTAGTGCCAATTTGCATTCATTCTTCAAAGAAAGTAAAATTCCTAAATGGTTAAATGTTGCCGTAGGCTATGGAGCAGAAGGGATGCTTACAGGGACAAAAGATGTTGACAATCAAGTGTTAACAAGTAATGAGCGATACAGGCAGTACTTTTTGAGTTTTGACTTAAATTTGAGTAAAATTAGTACAAATTCAAAATTATTTAGGTCTATTTTAGATGTTTTTAATATGATAAAAATACCGTTTCCTACTCTAGAATTTAATAAAAAAGGTACTGTATTTCATCTATTCTACATCTAAAAATAGCACTTAAGCGATTAATTTTGAAGTTATTTAAAAAAAGACTAATTTTGCACGCTGAAATTTCAAGGTATATTTTTTATTTTAATATGCTGAAAAAATTTAAAATTATGGTAAAAAATATTGCAAGTTATGCGACCCTGACGCTTACAATATTAGCACTTGTGTATGTTTCGTTTCAGTCAAATGAAACGATTGATTTAAGTAAGTACTCTACAGAAGGCTTAGACTTAAATTACACAGTAAGTATTGATGCTATTGAAGTGAATAATTCTTTAGTCTCTAATGATTCAGATAACACGTTTTCGCCTTATTTAGGAAAATCTTTTGTTGGCTTTAAAGAAGCGTTGGCTTTTAAAGAGTCTGGTGGAGATTATTCTTCAGTAAATACTTATGGATATTTAGGTAAATATCAATTTGGAACTGAAACTTTAAAAATGATTGGGATTAATAATCCTGCTAAGTTTTTAAAGAATCCAAGATTGCAAGAAAAGGCATTTATTGCTAATGCAGCCCGTAACAAATGGATTTTAAGACGTGATATTAAGAATTTCGTTGGAAAACGTATTAACGGTATTATTGTTACTGAGTCTGGAATATTGGCAGCGGCACATTTAGCTGGACCCGGAAGCGTAAAAAAATATTTAAGAAGTTATGGTTTAGATAATTTTGCTGATGGTTATGGAACTACAGTTCATTATTATATGAAGCGTTTTTCTGGATATGACACCTCTTTTGTTAAACCAAATAAGCGAGCTAAAGCAATTTAAACTTGCTTTTATGAATAATAAATATGGTAGGTCGCTTATGGAGGTCTACCATATTTTTTTTCCATTGATTTGCGGATTGTGTTTTTATAAACTCACTACTTAAAGTAATATCGCAAGCTACACAAACACTCGTGTTGTTTTCTAAAACAGAAGATAAATCTTCTATCATTTTATTGTTTCTATAAGGCGTTTCAATAAATATTTGTGATTGATTATGCTCAAAAGATAAACGCTCTAAACGTTTAATTTCGCTTTTTCGTTCATCTTTATCAATTGGAAGATATCCATTAAAAGCAAAACTTTGTCCGTTCATTCCAGAACTCATTAGAGCCATTAAAATGGATGAGGGTCCAACTAAAGGCACTACTTTTATGTTCTTTTCATGGGCTAACTTTACGATATCGGCTCCAGGATCGGCTACACCTGGGCAACCAGCTTCAGATAATAACCCAACATCAATACCATTTAGACAAGGGTTTAGAAAAGTAGGTAAGTCAGCTTCATCAGTAAACTTATTTAAATGAAACATGTTTAGCGATGGCTGCGATTTTTCAGGACTAATATTTTTTATGAAACGTCTTGCTGTTTTGTCATTTTCAACAATAAAGGTGTCAATATTATCAATAGCGTGTTTAACTGTAATAGGTAAAACTTCTAATGGTTCGTTGTCTCCTAAAGTTGTTGGAATAAGGTATAATTTACCAATTTGATTTTTCATCTATTTTATAATAAAATTTTTGACAGCTTTTAAATGAGTATTCTCATTAATTTAGATGAGTTTCTTCACAATAATATCACAAGCTTCATCTAGCATTTGATAGACATTTTCAAAACCATTGTCTCCGCCATAGTAAGGGTCTGGAACTTCATAGTTCATGTTGGGGTGCACTTCATTCAAAATCAATGTCACTTTAGCAAGATCATTATCGTTTTTTGCTAGTTTGATAATGTTCATAAAATTCGATTCATCCATAACGTAAATTATATCAAAAGTATCAAAATCAGTACTATTAAATTGACGTCCGCTTAGGTTTGATATATCCAATCCGTGTTTTGTAGCAACAGCTATGGAACGTATATCCGGAGAACGACCTATATGATAATTAGCAGTCCCAGCCGAATCTACTATAAAATTATTTGGAAGTTTTGATTTCAAGATACCTTCTGCTAGAGGAGAACGGCATATGTTTCCTAGGCAAACCATCAAAATTTTAGTCATGACGCGGTTAATTTAAACGGAAAGTTTTTTGGTAATGTCTTCAACATATTTTCTGAATTGTTTATCCGTTGAAGATAAGTTGTCTACCGTTTTACAAGCATGAAGAACGGTGGCATGGTCTCGTTTTCCTATTTGTGAACCAATACTTGCTAAAGAAGCCTTGGTAAGTTTTTTAGCAAAAAACATAGCTAATTGACGCGCTTGAACAATATGACGTTTTCTAGTTTTTGATTGTAAAGTATCAACATCCATTTGAAAGTAGTCAGATACTATTTTTTGGATATAATCTATTGAAACTTCGCGTTTTGTGTTCTTGACAAATTTCTCAACTATAATACGAGCTAAATCAATAGTGATTTCTTTTTTATTGAAAGATGATTGCGCAATTAGCGAAATAATAGCACCTTCAAGTTCTCTAACATTAGATTTAATGTTTTTAGCAACGTACTCAATAATATCATCTGGCATTTCAACACCATCGCGATATAGTTTGTTTTTAAGTATAGAAACTCGAGTTTCAAAATCTGGATTTTGCAATTCAGCAGATAGTCCCCATTTAAAACGCGATAATAAGCGTTGTTCAATATCTTGCATATCAACAGGAGCCTTGTCACTAGTTAAAATAACTTGTTTTCCGTTTTGATGTAAGTGATTGAATATATGGAAAAATACATCTTGTGTCCCTGTTTTTCCTGATAAAAACTGTACATCATCAATGATAAGTACATCTATAATTTGATAAAAATGAATAAAATCATTTCTATTATTCTTTTTTACAGCATCAATATATTGTTGTGTAAATTTTTCAGCAGAAATATATAAAACTGTTTTTTCTGGGTATTTATCTTTAATGTCAACACCAATAGCATGTGCTAAGTGTGTTTTTCCTAAACCAACGCCACCAAATATTAATAATGGATTGAAAGATGTGCCTCCCGGCTTATTTGCAACTGCTAATCCTGCACTACGTGCCAATCTGTTAGAATCGCCTTCTAAGAAATTTTCAAAACTATAGTTTGGATTAAGTTGAGATTCAATTTTAACATTTCTAATACCTGGAATTACAAATGGATTACGTAATTCTGGACTCTTATTGTTTAAAGGAACATCAACATCCTGAGATTTTAATGACCCTCTATTAGAGCTAGGTATTTTTTCAGTAAAAGGTTGCTTGTTGCCATAGGTGTTTTCCATTTTAATAATGTAAACAAGTTTGGCAGTTTCACCTAATTCTTTAGTAAGAGCTACTTTTAGGATTTTTACATAATGTTCTTCAAGCCATTCATAAAAGAATTTACTTGGTACTTGAATACTTAATGCATTATCTGTAAGTTTAACTGCTTTTATTGGTTCAAACCAAGTTTTGTATGCTTGCGGTTGGATGTTATCCTTTATAAATTCAAGACAATTAGTCCATACCGATTGCGCAGTTATACCCATGTTTTGTTTTGTTGGTTTTTTAGTTAGATTTTATATGAAAATAGAATTTTCATATTCCCCTTTTTGTTGAGAGGCAAATATGTGAACAAAATTCTTAAAAAAAAAATGATTTACTATTGAATTTTAAGAATTTTTTCCTCATGTTTAGCTTCACGTCGAAACTACAAAAAAATATTCAATAATACTTATGAAAATCGATAAAATACAAATAAGAGTGAGATATGGTGAAACAGACCAAATGGGTGTTGTATATCACGGGAATTACGCGCTATATCTTGAAGCAGGGCGCATTGAATGGTTGAGAAAATTAGGTATTTCTTACAAATCCATGGAGGAAAATGGCATTATGCTTCCTGTAGTTTCCATGAATATAAACTATAAAAAATCAGCAGGTTACGATGATGTAATTAATGTAAAAACGCAACTAAAAAACATACCAACGGCTAAGATTGAATTTGAGTACGAAATTACAAATGAAAATGGCGAAATGATAACAATTGCAAATACAACTTTAGTATTTATAGATATGAAAACAAATCTCCCTGTGCGCGCACCGCAATACATTTTAGATTTGCTTGAAAATTAATTTAGACTTTTTTTATGTCAATTTCATAAAGATTGTTAAAAATTTTAAATATAAAATCAGCTTCGTTTTTTCTTATAGAAAGAGTAATCTGGCAGTTCATTTCTAATTTTTGATGAATAATATTTAGGGATTTCTCTTTGATAATTCGCATAACGGTATTCATGTTTTTGTAGTCAAAAGAAATCAAATAGTTAATATTAATAGTTTTTTCTATAATGTTTGAAGTTTCAAGAATTTGATGTGCACTAGTTTTATATGCATTAATTAAACCACCAACTCCTAATTTGATACCGCCAAAATAGCGAACTACAACAATTAGAATATTGGTAACTTCAAAAGACAGGATTTGTCCGTAAATAGGCATGCCTGCAGAATTGCTAGGTTCGCCATCATCATTAGCACGATAGGAGATGGTCTCTTTACCAAATTGATAGGCGTAACACCAATGTCGGGCAGAATGGTGTTCTTTTTTTAATTGAACTAAACATGATTTAATGTCATCTTCGTTTGTAACAGGAAAAGCATAACCAAAAAACTTACTGTTTTTGTCTTTGAACAAAACGGGTTCAGGTGCGACATCAATAGTTTTATATGTGTCTTTTTTAATCAAATTATTTAAAATAGGTCTTTCTTAATATCATATAAATTGATAACATCTTCAGTTTCAGGATTGATGTGCCACGTTTTAATCTTCAAAGTATTTGCTGTGTTTATATTTTCTTGGTTATCATCAATAAAAAGACACTCCTCAGCTTTGAGTTTATTTTTATTTAAAATAAATTCAAAAATATCTTGATTCGGTTTTACTAAATTTATTTCATGAGAAAGGTAGAAGGCATCAAAACAATTTTTGAATTCCTCATAAAATGAAACATGATCTTTTATGTGATCTATATGAAGGGCGTTAGTGTTACTTAATAAAATCAATTTATATTTTGAAGATTGTTGTATTTCTTTTAAAAAGTCTAAACGGCTTTCAGGAAAATCTTTAAGCATAAAATTCCAAATATCAATTAGGGCTTCTTTAGATAATTTAGGAAAGTTTTCAGAATAAAATTCAAGAAACTCATCAGTAGAAATTAATCCTTGCTCATAAAAACTATTAAACCCTAACATTTCTTCTGAAAGAGATTCTATTTGAAAGGTTTCTAAGGCATGTTTGTGCGCGGCCTCTATATCTAAATTAACAAATACATTGCCGAAATCGAAAATGATGGTATTAATCATATTTGTAATTTTTTAGAGTATCTTTAATAATGTTTTCTTCAGAAATTAATTTCCCTTTGAATTTAGGTGCTTTAATACCTTTTTTGAATTCAATCTGTCCAGTAAAGACTCTAGCTTCATCCCAAAGATTGTCATCTATAAATGTTTGTAGTGTTTTTGCACCACCTTCTATGATAACAGAATTAATATGCTTTTCAAATAATAAATCACATGTTTGTTGAGCGACATTTTTTGAAAAATCAATGTTATTTTTTGAAATTAAAATACTTTCAGCGTCTGCATTAAAGATAATATGCCTTTTTGAAAGCTTTTCATTTTTATCAACAATAATTCTAATTGGGTTATTTCCAGTCCAGTCTCTTGCAGTTAAACTTGGGTTGTCTTCAATCACAGTGTTTGTTCCAACTAAGATTGCTTGTTCTTCAGCTCTCCATTTATGCACTAACTGTCTAGAAAACACATTGGTAATCCATACAGGTTTTTGTTCGTTTTTAGTTTCTGGAGCAATAAAACCATCTTTGGTTTCTGCCCATTTTAAAATGATATAAGGACGTTTTTTATTATGAAATGTAAAAAAGCGTTTATGGTGATTTTTACACTCGTTTTCCAAGACACCAACAGTGACGTTACAACCACTTGCTCTTAATTTTTCAATGCCTTTACCGGCGACTTTTATATGGTCATCCACACACCCAATAACCACGTTTGGTATTTGATACTTTATAATAAGATCGCTACATGGAGGTGTTTTTCCAAAGTGCGAACACGGTTCGAGAGTTACGTAAAGCGTGGCTTCTTTTAGTAACGTTTTGTTTTTAACTGAATTGATAGCATTTACTTCTGCGTGATGTCCCCCGTAAGGACTGGTAAATCCTTCACCTATAATACTGTAGTTATGAACAATTACACTTCCAACCATGGGGTTTGGTCGGGTGTTTCCTAAACCATTTTTGGCAATTTGCAAACAGCGCTTTATGTAAACCTCGTGTTGTGTCAATACTAAAATTTAATTTTTACATCTTCAGTTTTGTCAATATTATAGGTGTATGAGAAGCCTAATGCTCTATATGTAATATCACCTATGTATTGCACTTTTACTTTCTTACTAAACAAACTACCAATTAATCCAACAATACTTTTGTTGCTAAAAAGGCTATCAGTAGGAACTTTTGTTTTTAATGGAATTGTAAATTCCTTTTTTGCGGGTACTTTAAAGCTCTCTGTTGAAACGGATGCCATTTCATTATCATTTACAAATAATTTTATTTCATCAGTTTGTAATTCGCCGCCAATATCATTGGGGTTTTTGAATAATGCATCTGCAGTAAAAGCAACATACTTCGACGTCGATTCTAAAACCTTAATATTTTCTACACCAATAAATTGAGGTTTTTCATTTACAGAACAGCTAATAAAAGCGATGCAGATTGTTGATAAGATTATAAGTTTTTTCATTTCAATTTTTTTCGATTTAACGTATCTTCACTGCTTTAAAAGCACCAATTAAAGTGAGTAAAGATACTATAGTTATTCGAGAAATTGAACCTCAAGATAATGCGCAATTAGAGCAAGTGATTAGAGGGTGTTTTCATGAGTTTGAAATTCCTTTAGAAGGCACAGCCTATTCTGACACTGAAACACCAATGATGTTTGAATCTTATCAAAATGATAATGATGTGTATTTTGTGATTGGTACTAGCGGAGAAATTTTGGGAGGAGGAGGCGTTAAACCTTTAAAGGATTTTGAAAGCGAGGTTTGCGAAATTCAAAAAATGTATTTCTCACCTAAATTAAGAGGTAAAGGTTATGGAAGAGCATTGTTTGAAAAATGCATGCAAACAGCTAAAGATTTGGGATATAAACAATGTTATTTAGAATCTGCATCACAACTCAAAGCAGCTATCCATATTTATGAGAGCTACGGATTTAAACATCTAGAAAAGGAACTAGGTAATACTGGGCACTATTCGTGTGGTGTATGGATGATTAAAGATTTATGAGATTAAAAGACATTCAAAATATATTCCATGAAGCGTTAGGTTCTATGTTTGGTAAAGAGGAAGTTGAAAGCTTCTTTTTTATGTTGATAGAATCTTATTATGGTGTATCAAGAATTCAGTTAGCCATGGATTCTGATTATGCTATTGATGGTTCTGAAAAAATTATCAATGCTTTAGAATTATTGAAACAACAAAAACCAATTCAGTATATATTGGGAGAAACTGAGTTTTATGGATTGCCTTTTAAAGTCAATGAAAGTGTTTTAATTCCAAGGCCAGAAACAGAAGAATTAGTAGAATGGGTTTTGAAGCGTGTTGATAGCAATGAATCTATTAATATTTTAGATATTGGAACAGGTAGTGGATGTATCGCTATTTCGTTAGCTAAAAACTTACCAAATGCTAAAGTTTATGCTTTGGATATTTCCGCGAAAGCGTTAAAAACAGCAAAACAAAATGCAGATTTAAATGAAGTTAATGTTAAATTTATAGAAGCAGATATATTAAAGAACGGGGATGGATTGCTAGGGGCTGATGTTAAATTTGATATCATAGTTTCTAATCCACCCTATGTTAGAGAGCAAGAAAAAGATATGATGAAACCAAATGTTTTAGATAATGAACCACATTTGGCTTTATTTGTAAAAGATGAAAACCCGTTACTTTTTTATGAGGCAATAACAAAATACGCATCCAAAAATTTAGCGAGAGTAGGGCATTTGTTTTTTGAGATTAATGAATACTTAGGGAGTGATATGATTAATTTGTTACAAGATAATAATTTTAGAAATATAGAAGTAAAGCAAGATATTTTTAAAAAAGACAGAATGATTAAAGGAGTTAAAAGGTAATGAATACAACAGAACAAGAAATAAAGGGTCTTCGTGATGAGTTAAGGGAGCATAATTATAACTATTACGTAGTTGATAATGCTACTATTTCAGATTACGAATTTGATATTAAACTAAAAAAACTCCAAGAGTTAGAAGCTAAACATCCTGAGTTTTTTGATGCTAATTCACCCACACAACGCGTAGGAGGCGAGGTAACCAAGAATTTTGAAACAATTCCTCATGAGCATCGCATGTATTCCTTAGATAATTCTTATTCTAAAGAAGATTTGCAAGACTGGGAAACCCGAATTAAAAAATTAGTTGATGGCGATATATATTATACCTGTGAATTAAAGTACGATGGAGCTTCTATAAGTTTAACCTATGAAGCCGGTAATTTAGTAAAAGCAGTCACCAGAGGTGATGGGTTTCAAGGTGATAATGTAACTGCTAATATAAAAACGATTAAATCGGTACCATTACAATTAAAGGGGGATTATCCTGTAAAGTTTGATATAAGAGGTGAAATTGTGCTGCCTTTTGAAGGGTTTCATAAAATGAACGAGGAGCGGATTGAAATTGGTGAGGAGCCTTATAGAAATCCACGAAACACAGCCTCAGGAAGTTTGAAATTGCAGGATAGTACTGAGGTTGCTAAACGTCCACTAGAATGTTTGCTTTATAATTTAATGGGCTCTAATTTAAGAATCAATACTCAATTTGAAAGTTTGGATAAGGCTAGGCATTGGGGTTTTAAAGTACCTGAAGCTGCTAAGTTGGTTAATTCTATTGATGAAGTTTTAGAGTTTATTGAATATTGGAATATTCATCGTCACGATTTGCCTTATGAAACCGATGGGGTGGTTATAAAAGTTAATAATTTACAACAACAAGAAGAGTTAGGTTATACTGCCAAAGCACCACGTTGGGCTATGGCTTATAAGTTTAAAGCGGAACAAGTTTCTACAGGATTAAATAGTATTGTATATCAAGTTGGACGAACTGGAGCTATTACTCCAGTGGCAAATTTAGAACCTGTAGAATTAGCAGGAACAACGGTTAAGCGCGCTTCTTTGCACAATGCTGATCAGATTAAAAAACTAGATATTAGAGTAGGTGATACCGTTTATGTTGAAAAAGGAGGTGAAATTATCCCCAAGATCCTTGGTGTAGATTTAAGTAAACGGCCATTAAATTCTGAACCAACACGTTATATAACACAATGTCCAGAATGTGAAACTGCGTTAGTTCGACAAGATGGAGAAGCCCAGCATTATTGCCCTAATTATAATGGCTGCAATCCGCAAATCATAGGTAGAATTCAACATTTCATTTCCAGAAAGGCTATGGATATTGATGGATTGGGTGGAGAAACTGTGGCACTTTTAGTAAATGAAGGTTTGATTAATAATTATTCAGATTTATATGAATTAACAAAAGAACAAGTTATTCCATTAGAACGGATGGCTGAAAAAAGCGCAGATAATTTAATACAAGGTATCGAGCAGTCTAGAAATATTCCTTTTGAGCGTGTGTTGTTTGCTTTAGGTATTCGTTATGTTGGTGAAACTGTGGCGAAGAAGTTAGCAAAGCATTATAAAAGTATTGATGCCATAACCAGAGCTTCACAAGAAGAATTGGTCAATGTTGATGAGATAGGAATAAAAATAGCTGAAAGTGTCACAGCATTTTTTGCTTTCGAAGAAAACATACTTACTATTAATCGTTTGAAGGACTTTGGTGTTCAATTGCAAATGTCAGCAGAACAACTTATTGGACAAACCGATAAGTTAAAAGGAGATATTATCGTAGTGACTGGTGTTTTTGAAACTATTTCGAGAAATGACTTAAAGAAACTAATTGAAGATAATGGTGGCAAGGTGAGTAGTTCTATTTCTTCAAAAACAAGTTATATAGTGGCAGGAAATAATATGGGACCAAGTAAAAAGGAGAAAGCCGAAAAACTTGGAGTTATTTTAATTTCTGAATTTGAATTCCTACAAAAAATAAAATAATTACATCTTTTTATCGATTAAATGTAAATTTTAACGTTTAATTGTAAAATTTTATTATATTTGTATTTCAATATAAAATTAGTCCCATGTACAAGTCGAAAGTCTTAATAAGTTTTGTTTTGATATTTTATTTATTATTTGCAGTTTTTGAATTTAGCGGTTATGAAATAATGGCATATTATTTTAATTCATTAATTGCACCATTAATAACGGTCCTATACATTGTATTTATCGAGCGGAAAAGTAAATTGTTTTTGATGTTTTTAATATGCTATTCTTTCCCTGATATATTGGGTTTAGTCATTCGTAACATGCCGCATGATGAGTCATTAAAACTTTACGATTTTGAGTATTATCTAGGTAATGCATTATACATTTTAGCTTATCTTCTCCTATCCATTAAAATTATTAAATCTCTTAATTTTAAGCAAATTTTAAAATATTTTAAAACACATGTAATAGTTTTGAGTCTATTAAATATTTACTTATTGTTTGTATTACATACTATAATTAATCCTAATCTAGTTAGAGCAAGTGATTATTATTTAGAATTATCTTATAATATAATAGTATTTTTATTACTGTCTATGGCCTTATTAAATTATTTTTATAAAGACAATAAAAAAGCACTTTATTTATTTTTGGGTGCTTTATGTATTGTTTTTTCGGAGGTATTAGATATTGCATATATATACGTAGATCAAAGATGCTCTCTAAATATTTTAGCTACAACTCTTGCTCTGGGAGCCTTTCATTTCTTTTATCAGCAATCAAAATTACTTAATATTGAAAACGAACAAGGAAAATATGTAGTTTTAGAATAATAGTTAAGCTTTCTTTAAAATTGATGTATCTTTTTTGAATAAGAAAAGAATTATAGCATAAAGTGTAAATGTAAGTATGGCTAAGCTTAAAAGTAAACGACTATAGTTTTTTACTTCCACTACTAATCGTCTGGTATGCATAAAAATGGCGCCTTCAATAAGACCTAAAGTTAGCCCATAAAGAATCAAAACAGTTTTTGGAATAAGAAGCTATATTCTAGTAAAAAGCTCTTAAATGCCACTGCAATTCTTTCAACAGATTCTATGCCTAATGTTTTAAATATATAAATACTTTTTCGGGTGTTTAAAAAAACGTAACATGTAAGGGTTAAATTAAAATTCTTGTTACTAAAAGCTGCGATGTTAAAGGAAAGTGTTTTTTCGTAATTAAAGCAGTAGGGTTAAATACTTAGACGTATTTCAAATCAATTCTTAACTTAAAAAAGTGACTAAACTATTATAGAAGTTCCATTTGCAGATTTGTTTTTATCTGAATCAAAATAAAAATCTATTTTGCCTAAGTTTATGCCGTAACAACCCACTTGGTTAACTAACATATTTTTGTTGTCTATATTCTTAACAATAGTTGGTTTTGGAAGAAAAGTATGAGTGTGTCCACCAATGATTAAATCGATATCTCTTGTAGCTTTAGCTAGAGATAAATCGCTTATTTTATCGGAGTTATTTCCATAATGATAGCCTAAATGAGATAAGCAGATAATTAAATCACAACCCTCTTCTGTTTTTAAAGCTCTAGTCATATCTTGGCTAATTTCAATAGGGTCCAAATACTTTGTCTCTTTAAACATACTAGGTGATACCAAGCCATCAAGTTGAATACCTAAACCAAATACACCTATTTTAATACCATCTTTTTTAAATACTTTATAAGGTTTGGTGTGTGTATCCATTATAGTATTTGAAAAATCGTAATTCGCAGTTATAAACTGAAATTCTGCATGGGGTAGTTGAGCATACAAGCCATCAATTCCATTATCAAAATCATGATTCCCAATTGTAGCAGCGTCATACTTTAACATGCTCATTAATTTAAACTCCAATTCACCCCCATAATAATTAAAATATGGAGTTCCTTGGAAAATATCACCAGCGTCAAGTAATAGTGTATTTGAGTTTTCTTTTCGTAAAGATTCAATCAGACTCGCACGTCGTGCTACTCCACCTGTGTTAGGGTTTCTGCCCTCTTCAGATCCAAAAGTGTCTATGTGACTATGTACATCATTAGTATGGAGAATGGTGATTTTAGTAGTTTTTGCTACACTAGTAAATGATTGCAAACCGAGACTACCTAAAGTAACTAAAGCTGTTCCGGCCGATGTTTTCTGAATAAAATCTCTACGCTTCATAATTATTTTGTTTGAATAAATCTATCGTCAATACCAGGGTTTATGGTGTCGAGTTTGTAAAACTTATCGATTATAGCATTTCTAATTTTATAATTTAAATAATAAACGCTGTCGTTTGGTTTGAAAAAGCGCATATTATCACCACCATTATATAAGTAGTCGCTAGTAGCAACATAGTAGGTTTTATTCTGCTTGATTTTTTCTCCTTTTATTTTGGCATCCACTACTTCGAAATCTTTGTTTAAAATCAATTTCAGTTTAGAAATAGGGTGAGCTCTTTTCGCTCTTCTTAAATAATCTATTAAACTATCCATTTGAGTGCCTTTCAGAGCTATGACCACAACACTGTTTTCAAAGGGCATTAATTGAAATGCGGTTCTTTTTGATACATGCCCTCTGTTTAAAGATGATCTTATACCGCCATGATTAAGTAATACCATATCTATGTCGTATCCTGTTCTGCTTTTAAAGACTGGATTTGCTTCACTATATATCGCATCTACCATAAAATTACCTAAAGCAGTGTTTAACTCTCCGTCATTTTTTGAAAAGGTACTTTTAGAATATGCTAAAACACTATCTAGATCTTTTTGAATATTATCTCTATACGGTTTTACAAAATCCTCAATATCAATATCAATAGGGGTAGTGTCTGTGATTTGAATTTGCTTTCCTTCGATTTTAGAAAGCTGTAATTTTTCTTCTTTACAATTCAATAAAACAAAAAAATATAACAAAAAAAATAAATGTGTAAACCTCATAATATAAAAAGAAAATTTGAATGTACTTTTGTTACCTTTGGACAAAGCATAAAGATAAATGATTTTAAAGGGTTTTAAAGAAAAATCTAATAAAAAGTACTTAAACAAATTGTTATCTGAGAGACAAGTAAATGTTGAGGGTAATAAGTTAATTAGTTTAGGGATTATCTTTAATAGTGATGAAATTCATGATTTTGAATCATTTCGAAAACTATCTGAATTTTTAAAAGTTAGACCAAATAAATTAAAAATCATTGCATTTTCCGAAAGCAATAAAAATGATTTAAATGCGTGGGATGAATGTTATAACTTAAAAGATTTTGGATGGAGAGGAAAGCTTAAAAGTGCTGATTTACAAGAGTTTTTGGATTTACCGTTTGACATTCTGATTAGTTATTATGAAAAAGATGTTTTAGAATTGAAATTAATGACTGCTAAGTCAAAAGCAAAATTTAAAATAGGCATCTTACAAACAGATGAGCGCTTAAACGATTTGATTATTAAAACAAGTCTAAAGCAGTTAGGGTTGTTTAAGAAAGAAGTTTATAAGTACTTAAGTATATTAAATAAAATATAGTAAGAATGAATAATAGGTTTTTAGGAACTGGAGTGGCGTTGGTAACCCCTTTTAAGGCAGATTTAAGTATAGATCATGAAGCCTTAGCGCATATTGTGGATTTTAACATTGATGGGGGTATAGAATATCTTGTAATTTGTGGAACAACGGGAGAAAGTGTAACGCTTACAAAACAAGAAAAAAAGGATGTTGTAGCCACTATTTATAAAGCTAATAATGGAAGAGTGCCGATGGTTTTGGGTATTGGAGGCAACAATACCATTCAAGTTGTTGAAGAAATAAAAGCAACTGATTTGAGTGAGATAGACGCTATTTTATCGGTGGCACCATATTACAGTAAGCCTACTCAAGAAGGCATTTATCAGCATTTTAAGGCTATTTCAGAAGCTTCTCCAATAGATGTTATTTTGTATAATGTGCCAGGACGTACTTCAAAAAACATTGAAGTAGAAACGACTTTGAGACTAGCAAACGATTTCAAAAATGTTATTGGGGTTAAAGAGGCAGGAAATAATATGTCTCAATATTTAGAGTTAATTAAAAATAAGCCAGAAGATTTTTTAATAATTTCTGGTGACGATGATTTGGCTCTTGGCGTAACTTTGGCAGGCGGATCTGGAGTGATTTCAGTGATAGGACAAGCATTTCCAAAAGAGTTTTCGAATATGATTCGTGTAGGTTTAAAAGGTGATGCTAAAGAAAGTTATAAATTGCACTTTAAGCTTATGGACATTATAAGTTCTATTTTTGAAGAGAATAACCCTGCAGGAATTAAAGCGGTTTTTGAGGCTTTAAATTTATGCCAAGATACGGTTAGATTGCCGTTGGTGCCAGCTTCGAATATTTTAAAAGAAAAAATAGCAAATTTTGTTAAAGCATTTTAGATTGTTAAATATTACTTAAACCTTACAATTACTTACATTAAGGAACTATTTTAGCCTTGAAATAATATTTTTAAAATCCATATTAATAGCGTATTTTTGCATGCTGTATTAAAAATCTATGAACAAATTTTTTTATATTCTAATAGTTTTCACAGTTTTAAGTAGCTGCAACGAATATCAGAAGGCTTTAAAAGCTGATGGGGAAGGTGCTATTGCTACAAAATTTAAAATGGGAGAAGCATTGTATAATGAAGGTAAATTTGCCAAAGCTAATAGGCTTTTTGCTCAAATTGTTCCAAATTATAGAGGGAAACCTCAGGCTGAAAAGTTAATGTATTTATATTCAAATACATTTTACAAAATGCGAGACTTTTATATAGCGGGTTATCAATTTGAACGTTTTGCATCAAGTTATCCTAAAAGTGAAAAGCTGGAGGAGGCTTCTTTTTTGAGTGCTAAAAGTTATTACCAGTTATCGCCTATATATAGTAAAGAACAAAAAGAAACAAAAGAAGCTATTGAAAAACTTCAGGAGTTTATCAATTTGTTTCCGGGGTCTAAATATATCTCTGAAGCTAATACACTAGTACAAGAGCTTGATTTTAAACTAGAGAAAAAAGCTTATGAAATTGCTAGGCAATATAACCATATATCAGATTATCCCGCATCAGTTAGATCGTTTGATAATTTTATATTTGAATTCCCTGGTTCTAAATTACGTGAAAATGCACTTTTTTACAGGTTAGATTCAGCATATAAATTAGCAGTTAACAGTGTAGAATACAAAAACACACCCCAAAACGGTTTAGTACATTTAAAGAAAGAACGTTTGGAAACAGCTAAAGAGTATTCTGAGGCTTTCAAAGAGATTTACGCCAATTCAGAATATATTGAAAATGTGAATGAAATGGCATCAGCAATAAATGAAGTATTAAAAAGTTACAGCACCAAAAGTTAAATTATAATAAAATGGATTTAAAAAAAACCAATGCTCCAGTTAATACGGTAACGTATGATAGAAATCAAATAGATGAGCCGACTGAGAACATCTACGAGTCAATTTCAATCATTTCAAGACGTGCAGATCAAATTAACACAGAGATTAAGAAAGAACTCATTGATAAGTTAGAAGAATTTGCTACTTTCAATGATAGTCTTGAAGAGATTTTTGAAAACAAAGAGCAAATTGAGGTATCTAAATTTTACGAAAAATTACCAAAACCTCATGCGTTAGCTGTTCAAGAATGGTTAACGGATAAAATTTATTTTAGAAATACGGAGGAAGATTCTCAAGAATAATTTCTAAATTTAAACACCATTAAATAAACTCCAATACCTTTTTAATAAATGGTCTTGGAGTTTGTTTGTTTATTAACAAATTTTTTATGAGCATATTAAGTGGAAAAAACATACTACTTGGCGTAACCGCTGGCATTGCTGCTTATAAATCTGCTTCGTTGGTTAGGTTGTTTATTAAATCTGGAGCTCACGTAAAAGTAGTTATGACACCTTCTGCCAAAGAATTTGTCACTCCTTTAACTTTATCGACATTGTCAAAACATCCTGTATACTCTTCTTTCACAAATGAGGAGGATGATAATGCTGTATGGAATAACCATGTAGAATTAGGGCTTTGGGCAGATGTATTTGTTATTGCACCAGCAACTGCTAATACCTTATCAAAAATGGCAAATGGTGTTTGTGATAACTTATTATTAGCTACATATTTATCAGCCAAATGTCCTGTGTATTTTGCGCCTACTATGGATTTAGACATGTATAAGCACCCATCGACACTTCAGTCTTTCGAAAAGCTAAATGATTTCGGGAATATTATGATTCCTGCTACTAGCGGCGAATTGGCAAGTGGTTTAGTCGGGGAGGGTAGAATGGCAGAGCCAGATGATATAGTTTCTATTATAGAAAATGATATTTTAGGAAAACTTCCACTTCGTGGAAAAAAGGTTTTAATTACTGCAGGACCAACCCATGAAGCTATTGACCCTGTTCGCTTTATAGGTAATCATTCTAGCGGTAAAATGGGATTTGAAATAGCTAAAGTGTCAGCCAATTTAGGGGCTGAGGTTATTTTAATTACTGGACCAACACATCAAAAAGCACCTCATGCTTTGATACACGTTATACCCGTTGTGAGTGCACAAGATATGTATAAAGAGGTTTATAAATATTTTACAACGTCAGATATAGCTATTCTTTCTGCGGCCGTTGCAGATTATAAACCTAAAGAAGCGGCAACTCAGAAAATAAAAAAGAAGTCTGAAACGTTAACTTTAGAGTTGGAAAAAACTAAAGATATTCTGGGGTCTTTGGGAATAATTAAAAAGCAACAATATTTAGTCGGTTTTGCATTGGAAACCAACAACGAATTAGAACATGCAAAAGGAAAATTAAAAAGAAAGAATTTAAATTTAATTGTATTAAATTCGTTAAATGATAAAGGTGCTGGCTTTAAAACCGATACTAATAAAGTGACTTTCATTGACGATAAAGATAATATTTATGAGTTTCAGTTAAAGTCGAAAGCAGAAGTGGCTTCGGATTTATTAAATAAAATTATATCAGAAATTGATGCGTAATATTCTAGTTGTATTAATAATTTGCCTTGGACTAAAAGGGTTTTCACAGGAATTGAATTGTAATGTTGTTGTAAACGCAGAACAAACAGGTAATGAAAACTTTCCAATTTTCAAAACACTTGAAAAGCAACTCAATGAGTTTATTAATAATACGAAATGGACAAATAAAACCTTTAAAGATCAAGAACGTATTAGCTGTAATATGTTTTTGAATGTTACCAATTACAGTGGGGAGTCCTTTCAAGCAACACTGCAAGTGCAATCATCTCGACCAATTTACGGGTCTTCTTTTAGTACACCTATATATAACTTTAACGACAAGGATTTTAATTTTAGGTATTTAGAGTTTCAGAATTTAATTTATAATCCTTCTCAATTTGAATCTAACCTTATTTCTGTTATCGCGTTTCATGTAAACATGATGTTGGCACTAGATGCTGATTCGTTTCAAGAAAATGGAGGCGATGCGTATTACAAACAGGCTCAAATTATTACGAATTATTCTCAACAAGGTAATTTTAAAGGTTGGAAATTAGAAGACGGGTTACAAAGTAGATTCTCGCTTATTGACAATGTGTTGTCGCCAACATTTAAAGAGTTTAGAGATGTTATGTATACGTACCACAGAAATGGTTTAGATATTATGAGTGATGATGTTAAGGCGGGTAAAGTAGCTATTTCAAAATCTTTAGAGAAGTTTCAAGCCATCAATAGACGTAGGCCAAATTCTTTTCTTTTACGTATATTTTTTGATGCCAAAGCAGAAGAAGTAGAGCAAATTTTTTCAGACGGTCCAAATGTAAACATAGCAAGTTTAAAAGAAACATTACAAAAAATTGCTCCTATGCATAGTAGTAAGTGGCAAAATATTAAATATTAATATCTTATTTATATAGTTGCTAATCGTGAGTATGAGAATACTGAAAACTGTAGACTGAATGCTAACCTCCCTTTCCATAAAAAATTATGCTTTAATTGACAGTCTTAATGTTGACTTTAATGATGGTTTTTCAATAATAACAGGTGAAACTGGTGCAGGAAAATCAATATTATTAGGTGGTTTATCATTGATTTTAGGTAAGCGGGCTGATTTGAGTAGTTTAAAAGACACCACACAAAAATGCATTATAGAAGCTGTTTTTAACATTTCTAATTATAATTTAAAACCACTTTTTGAGTCTGAAGATTTTGATTTTGAATCGCAAACTATAATCCGAAGAGAAATATTACCTTCTGGTAAATCAAGAGCGTTTGTTAATGATTCTCCTGTTAATTTAACAAGCTTACAATTGTTAGGAGAGCGCTTAGTCGATATTCATTCTCAACATCAAACATTGCAACTTACTAGTAACGACTTTCAGTTTCAGGTGATTGATGCGTTAGCGAAGAATGAAGATTCGCTTCAGAATTATAGAACACTTTTAAAGGACTATAAGAACCTGAAAAAAGAATACAAAGAACTCTTGTCTTTTCAAACTGAGGCCATCAAAGAACATGATTACAACTCGTTTTTATTAAACGAATTACTCGAAGCTAATTTAGTAGTTGGCGAAGTTGAGGTGTTAGAAGCAGAATATGAAACACTAAATAATATTGAAGGCATCAAAGAAAATTTTTCTGAAGCTTATCAACTTTTAAGTGATGAACAGCTTGGTGTTTTATCGTCTCTTACTTCATTGAAAAATATCTTTCAAAAGTTATCTGGTTTTTCTTCTAAGTATGAAGAGTTATTCAATAGAGCAAATAGTAGTTTAATTGATATGAATGATTTGTTTAGCGAGATTCATGTATTACAAGAAAACTTAGAAGTCAACCCAAATAGACTCGAAGTTGTTGATGCTAAATTGAAAATGATTCATGTTTTGATGCAAAAGCATGTCGTTTCTGATGTGTCAGAATTAATTACCATAAAGAATCAACTGGAAGAGAAAGTTGCAGTGACTGAAAACTTAGATGAAACCATCCAGAAAAAACAATCTGAAATCGTTTCCAAAGAGACTGAGTTAAATACAATTTCTCAAGGTATACATACAAATCGTTCCGAAGTTATTCCACAATTAAAAAAAGAATTGGAAACTATTTTACTGGATTTAGGTATGCCAAATGCACAGTTTAATATTGATGTTGTAATTAGCGATACGTTTTATGCAAATGGGAAGGATGAATTGTCATTTTTATTTTCAGCTAATAAAGGCGGAAGTTTTAATGAATTGAAAAAAGCAGCTTCAGGCGGAGAGCTCTCAAGAATTATGCTAGCCATAAAGTCTGTCTTGGCAGAATATATACAATTACCAACCATTATGTTTGATGAAATAGACTCTGGTGTTTCTGGTGAGATTTCAAATAAAATGGGAGATATCATGTTGCAAATGAGTAAGAATATGCAAGTGTTTTCGATCACGCATTTACCGCAAATTGCAGCTAAAGGTCTTTCTCATTTTAAAGTTTATAAAGAAGATGTCAATGAGGTGACTCAAACCAATTTGATTGAGCTGAATCATGATGAACGAATAATCGAAATTGCTCAAATGCTTGGTGGTTCACAAATGTCAACATCTGCCATAGCTCATGCTAAAGAATTACTCAATTAATTAGTATATTTGAGCGCTAAATAAACAAATAACTAACCCACATATAAACCATTAAATATGTACAATTTATTAAAAGGAAAAAAAGGAATCATTTTCGGAGCATTAGATTCTAATTCAATTGCTTGGAAAACTGCTGAACGTGTTCATGAAGAAGGAGGCCAATTTGTTTTAACTAACGCGCCTGTAGCAATGAGAATGGGACAAATTGATGAGTTAGCAAAAAAAACAGGTTCTCAAATTATTCCTGCTGATGCTACATCACTTGAAGATTTACAGAATTTAATAGACAAGTCTCAAGAAATTCTTGGAGGAAAAATTGATTTTGTTTTGCATTCTATAGGGATGTCAATCAATGTTAGAAAGGGTAAGCATTATACAGATCAAAATTATGCTTGGACGCAAAAAGGAACAGATGTTTCGGCGATGTCGTTTCATAAATTGATGCAAACATTGTACAAATCTGACGCTATGAATGAATGGGGAAGTATTGTGGCATTAACCTATATGGCTGCACAACGTGTTTTTCCAGATTATAATGATATGGCTGATAATAAAGCATATTTAGAAAGTATCGCACGTAGTTTTGGTTACTTCTTTGGAAGAGATAAAAAAGTTCGTGTTAATACCATTTCTCAATCGCCAACACCAACAACAGCTGGTAGTGGTGTTAAAGGATTTGATGGTTTTATAGCTTATGCAGAAAAAATGTCACCGCTTGGTAATGCTACCGCTTTGGATTGTGCAAATTATACAGTGTCTTTGTTTAGTGATTTAACGAAACGTGTAACATTGCAAAATTTATTCCATGATGGTGGTTTTAGTAATATGGGTGTTAGCGATGCAGTAATGTCTACGTTCGTAGGAGAAGAATAAATAATATTTACATTGAAGAAAGCCACCCTTAAAACGGTGGCTTTTTTTGTTACTTTTGTTTTATGTTATTACAATATTCATTTATTATTCCTGTGTTTAATCGTCCTGATGAAATTCAAGAACTTTTGCAGAGTTTTGAAACTTTAGAAGGGGATATGTCATATGAAATTGTAATTGTAGAAGATGGATCAACTCAAACTTCAAGAGATGTCGTTGAAACATTCACTACAAAACTTAATATTTCTTATTTTTTTAAAGAGAACTCAGGACCTGGAGATTCAAGGAATTTTGGAATGAAACATGCTAAAGGGAACTATTTCATTATTTTAGATTCTGATTGTATTTTGTCGAAACAGTATTTGATTGAAGTAGAAAAGAGTTTGAAAATAGATTTTGTTGATTGTTTTGGCGGGCCTGATGCTGCTCATGATTCGTTTTCAAATCTTCAAAAAGCGATTAATTTTTCAATGACCTCATTTGTTACTACAGGAGGCATTAGAGGACATAAAAAAAGCATTAATAAATTTCAGCCTAGAAGTTTCAATATGGGACTTTCTAAGAAAGCCTTTGAAGATTCAAAGGGATTTGGAAGAATTCATCCTGGAGAAGATCCAGATTTATCCATCCGATTATGGAATTTGGGCTATAAAACAAAATTGGTTCCTGAAGCTTTTGTGTATCATAAACGACGCGTTTCATGGAAGGGTTTTTATAAACAAGTTTTTAAATTTGGAATGGTTCGGCCTATTTTAAATACGTGGTTTCCTTCAACAAAAAAAGCCACCTATTGGTTTCCAACTTTATTTAGTCTGGGCCTAATCACGGCTATTTTGCTATTTGCTTTTGGATTTAAATGGCTCTTAATCGGATATGGATTGTATTTTGTGATCGCTTTTATATTAGCTTTATTTGTTGCAAAGAGTGTAATAGTCTCTATATTGGTGATGCCCGCAATTTTAATTCAGTTTTTTGGTTATGGCTATGGGTTTTTAAAATCTACTTTTGCGGTTTCTATATTGAATAAAAATCCTGAAACGCATTTTCCTAATTTATTCTTTAAATTGAAATAATGAAAAAATTAAAAGCAGATATTATAGCGTCCTTTAAAAATAAAAGAATCAATGTATTTATTTTATTTTTACTATTCGCTTTCGTCATTTTAATTTTTACCAAACTATCAAAAGAGTACACAAATACAATACCTTTTGAAATCGAAAAATTAAATGTACCTCAAGAAAATGTTATTTTAAATGACTCACTTAATTTAAATATCACGTTAAAAACTCATGGCTTTAAGTGGTTGAAGTACTATTTTTCTGAGCCAAAGATTGAAATAGATTTCAGTGAAGACGTTTACAAAAAAGAAGGTGTTTTTGTTTGGAATAAATCGAGTTCATATCTAAATAATACTCAATTTGATAAACAAGTAGAGATTTTGAGCATAACTCCAAATCCCATTACATTTCGATATGGTGATAATATGGTAAAAAAAGTACCCGTTACATTGAAGGCTGATATTAGTTTTAGTCCTGGTTTTAATATGTCTAGTAGTCTAATTTCTGAACCTGATTCGATTACAGTGGTTGGCCCCGATATATTGGTTTCTGAAATTACTGCCCTTGAAACAGAAGTTTTGACTTTAAAAGATGTACGAGCAGATTTGTCAGAAACGATACAGCTCAAATTACCAAAAAGCATGTCAAATTTAAAGTTTTCTTCCAAACAAATTGTATTAAAAGGGCAAGTAGAAAAATATACAGAGGGCACTCTTAAAATCCCTGTTTCTATAATTAATACTCCGAAAAACACAAAACTAAAATACTTTCCAAAGGTAGTTAGTGTTTCGTATTATGTAAGTTTGAGTAGCTTTAATACCATTGTGCCCAAAGATTTTAAGGTGGTTTGCGATTTTAATAAAACGAATGAAAGTCAATCTTTTTTAATCCCAGAACTTGTTCAATATCCTGAGACGGTTAAGAATGCAAGAGTTGGACAACAACGCATTGAATTTATTATAACAAAATGATTATTGTAGGACTTACAGGCGGAATAGGAAGCGGGAAGACAACTGTGGCAAAACAGTTTTTAGAAATAGGGATACCTGTTTATATAGCTGATGAAGAAGCAAAACGCTTGATGAGAAGATCTAAAATCATCAAAAGAAAACTCATCAAATTATTTGGTAAGGAGGCTTATGTAGGTGAGGAATTAAATAAACCGTTCCTAGCAAATATTATCTTCAATGATAAAAATTATTTACAAAAAATGAATGCTATAGTTCACCCTAAGGTAGCTCGGCATTTTGAAAAATGGGTTCTAAAACAAGAAGCACCCTATGTAATTAAAGAAGTTGCCATATTATTCGAAAATGGTGGGCATAATACCTGTGATTTTGTAATTACAGTAACTGCTCCAATAGAAACAAGAATAAAACGTTTACTTAAACGTGATACAATTTCAAAAGGAAAAATTGAAGCCATTATGAAAAATCAATGGACGGATGAAGAAAAAGTGAAGCAGTCTCATTTTGTAATTGAAAATATAGAACTTGAAAACACTAAAAAACAAGTTGTAAAGATCCATAAGGAAATTCTTAAAAAGGCCTAAGAAGCTACAATTTTAACATTTTTGTTAATGATAGGTTAAAACATAAGATTACTAAATGTTAAAATGTTAATTTTGAGTGATGGGCAAAAAATTATTTATCCTGTTAATAATACTCATGAGCTTGTCTCTTGTTGGTATTATTGCTATTCAAGCTTATTATATTAATGATTCGGTAGATAACGAAAATGAACGTTTTAAATTTAATGTTGTTAAAGCGCTTAATTATGTTTCTAATACCATTGAAGAAAACGAATCAGAAATGTATTTTTCTAAGTTTTTGAACTTAGATAGTGAGAAAAAAACAGATGAAGATGCTGTTTCTCAGTTGTTAATATATCAGAAAAATAACAGCACAAAAGAAACGCTCATTTACAGAAGTAGTGTTTTACAAGAAAACTATAAACTATCTTCTTCGCTCTTTGACATTGGTTTAGATAGTCTTGATATTAAAAATATTACAGCAAAATCAACAGCTGAAATATATGACAATACAGGAATTGCTGAAAAGGATATTAAAAGTCCGATTACGAAAATTATTAGAAGTGGTACTATTGATGAAGCACAGAGGTTAAGTTTTGATAAGAGTTTTAAAGAAATCTCAAAACGAACACCAATTCATAAGCGCGTTTCTAAAAAAGAAATTAAAAAGTTGTTATCTGAGAAACTTGAAAAAGATGGTATTGATATCGATTTTGAATTTGCCATATATAGTAATGATTTAGCAACTAAAGTACGTAGTGATAACTTTGAGTATGATCCCAATTCTAAACTTAGAGTTCCTATTTTTTATGATGAAAACAATCAAACACCGTATAGACTTTTAGTTAATTTCCCTGATGACAGGAAATTTATTTTATCAGGTATTATTGGTATGATTCTTTTGTCGGTAATTTTCACATCTATTATCATACTTGCTTATTCAAGCGCTTTATTTCAGTTGGTAAAACAGCGTAAAATCTCAGAAATTAAAACGGATTTTATTAATAATATGACGCATGAGTTTAAAACACCTATAGCTACTATTAACTTGGCATTAGATGCTATTAGAAACCCTAAAGTTATTGATGATAAAGAAAAGGTGTTACGATACCTTAGGATGATAAAAGAAGAAAATAAACGTATGCATGCGCAAGTTGAAAATGTACTTCGAATATCTAAACTAGAAAAAAATGAACTAAACATTAGTAAGGATAGAGTGGAGTTAAACGACTTAGTGGAAGACGCTTTATCACATGTAGAGCTTTTAGTAGAAGATAGAAAAGGTTATATTAAAACGTTTTTCAACGCTGAAAAGTCATCAGTTTTAGCTAACGAAACTCATTTTACCAATGTTATAGTAAACATTCTGGATAATGCTATAAAATATTCTCCAGAGGCTCCCAAAATTGAAGTGCATACTGAAAATGCGGGGACAAATATTATTTTAAAAATTAAAGATCATGGCAGTGGTATGAGTAAAGCGGCTGCTAAAAAAGTGTTTGAAAAATTTTACAGAGAACACACGGGAAATATTCATAATGTAAAAGGCCATGGTTTAGGTCTGGCTTATGTTAAACGAATTGTAGAAGACCATCAAGGTCATGTATCAGTAGAATCAGAAAAGGAAAAAGGAAGCACATTTATTATAAAGCTACCGTTAATATCGTAACTATGGAAGAGCATAAAAAAAGAATATTATTAGTTGAAGACGATCCGAATTTTGGAACCGTTCTTAAAGATTATTTAATGATGAATGATTATGAAGTTACACATGCTAAAAATGGTATGGAAGGCTTTGAGAAATTCAAGAAAGACGATTTCGATTTATGCATATTAGATGTTATGATGCCTTATAAAGATGGGTTTACATTAGCTAAAGAAATAAGAGAGAAAAATACAGATGTTCCTATTGTGTTTTTAACCGCTAAAACGATGAAAGAAGACGTTTTGAAAGGCTATAAGGTCGGGGCAGATGATTATTTAAATAAACCTTTTGATAGTGAGGTGCTTTTAATGAAGATTAAAGCTATTATACAAAGAAAAGCTACCGAAACCATTTCAGATAGTAAACAATTTGAGTTTAAAATTGGGCGTTTCGATTTAAATTCTAAACTGCGTTTCTTAAAATTTGATGGTGAGAATCCAGTTAAACTATCACCAAAAGAAAATGAGTTATTGCGTTTATTAGCATTACATGAAAACGACTTAATGCCACGAGAATTAGCATTAACTAAAATTTGGCGTGATGACAATTATTTTACATCGCGGAGTATGGATGTATATATTGCGAAACTCCGTAAGTATATGAAGCTAGATGATAAAGTAGAAATACTTAATATTCATGGTGAAGGTTTTAGGTTGGTAATAAACAACTAGGGAATACTAATTTTATGATATGAAAAATCCAGCATAATGCTGGATTTTTTTATTTATAATTTTTAAGATCAATAAATTAAATGCGCTTACTTAACCAATCTTTAAGCTCGTAAAAATTTTGTGGCGCTACACCATGACCAACAGGGAATTCTGAATACTTGTACTTAATATTTAAGCTATCCAAAATAGGAGATGTAAGTCGTGCCCAATTCACTGGAATTACTTGATCTGAGCTTCCGTGTGAGCAATAAAAATCTAATTTTGAATAATCTCGATTTTCTATATCCTGAGGAAAAATATCTTTATTGATGTAGCCACTTAGTGCTATAATATTTTTAATTTTTTCAGGATAGGTCAAAGCTACAGCATAACTCAAAATAGTACCTTGACTAAACCCCAATAGAGATACATTGTTTTTGTTTACCGGATACGTTGTTACTACTTCATCAATAAATGTTGCAATTAAATCGCGAGATTCTATAGCTTCTTCATTATCGCTCCACTTTCCTTTATCGGCATCAAAATTAATAGCATACCAAGCATTTCCATAAGGTTGCATCGGGTGAGGTGCTTTTACAGAAATTATAAAAAGTTCTTCTGGTAATTCTGAAGCAAAAGAAAATAAATCGTTTTCGTCGCTGCCATAACCATGCATCATAATTAATAGTGGTGCATTTTCGGTTAAGGTGGATTTACGAATAACGTGATGTAAAGAGAGTGTGTTGTCTATCATTTATGATCCAAGATTTCCAAATATTTTTTGGTATAAGTTTCCAACAAGAGGAACAGCTTCAGCTTTTCGGCTAATAGCATTGGTAAAGCCGTAAATAAAAAGTACTGTAAAAAACAAATAAAATGCCGAGGTAACTAACCAGCTATTAAAACTTCCAATGATGTACCCTAAGGCAAAAAAAGTGAGCCATAAACCTAAAGACTGTCTGATGTGAAAACTTGCAAAGGTACTTTTTTTACCATCTTCATTATTCATGTAATAAGCTATAATAACTCCAATAATAGTTATATAGCTTATGATGGCGTTTTGACGCCCTCTGTCAATATCTTGTTCTGTCATGCTTAAGAATTAAAAACGACTTGGTTGTTTGCAATAATGCCATAAGCCTTTCCTTTTAAAGACTCATTTTCAAAAATGGAATTTTTAGACCTGGATACCATGTCTTTTTTGGAGAATGTATATTTGGTATCCGGATTAAAAAGAGTCATATTAGCAGAACTACCTATATTAATTGGCGAGTGTTCTAAGCCAAATCTAATTTTTCCTTTTGTTAAGACATCAATAGTCTTTTTTGTAGTAAATATTTTTTGTAACGCTCCAAAAGCACTTTCTAATCCAATGGTGCCATAATTAGCGTGATCGAATTCTATTTTCTTTTCTTCAATATCTATGGGATTATGGTCCGTTGTAACCATATCTATAGTGCCATCTTTTACAGCTTCAATTAAAGCGTCTATATCAGATTGCGTTCGAAGAGGAGGTAGCACTTTATAGTTTGTGTTGAAATCTGTTAAAACGTCATCAGTAAAGTACAAGTTGTGAATAGCCACACTACAGGTGATATTCAATTTTTTCTTCTTCGCTTCTCTAATTAAAGCGACTGAAGTTGCAGTCGAAATAGTTGAAATATGTAATTTTCCGCCAGTATACTCTAGCAAAAATAGATCTCTAGCAACTTGTAGTTCCTCAGCTAAAGCAGGAATACCTTTTAAACCTAATCGGGTACTAGTTATATTTTCATTCATTACACCTTGTCCAGAAATTTTATTCTCTTGCGGAAACGAGCATACTAATCCGTCAAAATTACTGGCATACTGCAAAGCAATTTTCATCAAGTTGGGGTTGGATATTGGCTTTTTATAATCATAAAATGCAACCGCACCGGCAGTACTCATGTCATAAAGTTCAGCTAAATATTCGCCTTTGCTTCCTATGGTTAAAGCTCCAATAGGTAATAAGCTTACAGCATTGTTATTTGCTTTTGAGTTTAAAAATGTAATATTAGAGTTGGAATCTATTATAGGATTTGTGTTGGAGTTGACAGCAACAGAAGTAAAACCAGAGTAAGCAGCAGTTTTAAGTCCATTTTCAATAGTTTCACGTTCTTCATACCCAGGTTCCCCAAAACTAACACTACTATCAAACCAACCTTGCGATATATGAAGGTTGTCAAGCTTTATTTCTTTGTAATTTTTAGGGTTTTTAATACTTCTGGAAATCTTAGTAATCACACCGTTTTCAATTAATAAATCTTGAGTTGTATTATGAAACTCGCTTTTAGAATCAATAATTGTGGCAGATTTTATAAGTATGTTCATTTAAAGAATTTTAAGATGAGCATTTCAATAATCAATAACGCTAGTGCAAAAATAACAAACCATTTCCATAGGGCGTTAACTTTTGTATCACTTTTTATAGTATCGAAAACTTTAGTGATAGAATCACTAACCGTTACATTTTCTATGGAAGAAAGATTTCTGTATGCTAACTTACTTTCATTTTGGCTATAATTGTAACTCACATTTTTAATGGTTTCGCCTTTGTTTTTTATTAAATACGTACCTGAAAGCGATGGGTCTTCTAAAGTGTTTACGATCACTTTATTATTAAAATATTGCTGTTTTGGTATTATATTTATATTCCCATTAGTGAGAGATAAAACGGCATCTTGTTGCATTTTAGTGGCGACATCAAAAGTGTTTTCTTTACCAATAGTATAATACAATTTAGGAATTTTAAAACTCTGCTTTGCTATATTGTAAAGTGTAGGAACTATTAAGGGTGAGTTTTTAAAATTAGAATTATCTTGGTTCAAAGCTGCGGTAAATATATAAGTATTCTTCTTTTGTCCTAAGAATATTTTTTCATCTTCAAATTGTAAAACTGGTGATGGGCTAGTAGAAGCTATATTATAAAAACTCTTCACTTGTGGATATTGAAAGTTTTTAACTTGCTTTTCAAAAACACCATTATTATAAATCGGATGCGAATAATTTATGGTGGTTATGCGTTTTTCAGAAGTAATTACATCACTAAAACCACTATTATAATTTGCTAAGAATAGATTATAGGATGCCTTATTAATTGTTTCTGAAGGCATCAGAATTATGGAACCTCCTTGATCCGTAAACTGTTTTAAAGCTGAAACTAACGCAATAGGAATGCTATTCAATTCATTCAAAACAATTAAATGTTGGGAATCGATAAGATTATAGTTTAGCTGATTTATGGGTGACGAATTGTAATCAAATTCAGCTTTGGGATATATACGTTTTAAGAATGAATCATCCTGTCCATTGATCGCTAAAACATTAATTTTCGAAGCTTTATTGATGTTGAAATACAGCGTATTATCAAACTGTAAATTGGAATCATCAAGAGTTATTTTTCCATTAATCACTTGGTTAATAGGAAGCGTAAATGTGGTTTCAGCATCTTGCTCAATACCTACAGAAGTTTTTGCTATAAGTTTGTCATTATTGTACAGTGAGATAGGTAGATTTTCAATTGGGATACCACTATTTTTTAATATTACTTTTAGTTCAATTGAAGTCGAAATAGTTTCAGAAATATAAATGCTATCTATGGAAATATTATTTCTGTTTAAAGGGTTTAAGTTTACCAAATTAAAGTTAATCAAAGAATCTGATTCGATTTTAAAATCTGATTCATCTTGTTGAAAATCAGATATTAAAACAATATTTTTTAAAGTATTACTTTTCTTGTTCAGATAGGCTATGCTTTTTAATAATGCTGCTTCAGATGATAAGCTGTTTGATGAATAATTAAGCTCTAATAAGTCATTTTTAATAGCTTTTAAAGATGTGTTTTTGAAAACCTCATCGTTCGTGATAATTGAAATATTTTCATCCTCAGGAACATTAGTCATAATATCTTGTACGGCACGTTTTAGCAATTCACCTTGATTGCCTTTAGCTTGCATACTAAACGAATTATCTAAATAAATAACCGTTTCTTTTTTAGTCTTAAAGCTATTCGATTTTGAAGTAAAAGGCTGTGCAAAAGCAAAAACTAAAGCTGCTAGCAACAATAGCCTAGTTATTAGAATTAACCATTTTTTTATTCGTGAACTTTTACGAGTTTGGAGTGTAGCTTCTTTAAGAAAAGCAACATTGGTAAAGGCAACTTTTTGAAATTTATGAAGTTGAAATAAATGAATAATAATAGGGATAAGCAGTAAAAATAATCCGTAAAGAAGTTCTGGGTGTTTAAACTGCATATTGTTTTAAATTGATCAAATCTATATAAATTTTTTCATTAACAAAAGAAAACATAATCTTCAATGGACATCATGTTTAAATTATCTAAATAGTAGCGAATTTCTTTCTGGTCTTTTTTGTTTGCAACGGTAATAATACTTTGAGTATTATGAATAGTTTCTAAATAATTAAAAGGTCTTAAAATTTTACCGTAAATATCTTTTCCTATCTTTTTGGGATTATCACAAACCCATTCAAAAGGCATATTTTTTTCAATAAGTGATTTTGCTATAAACTTACCCTTGTTCCCAGCACCCCAAACGACAAGTGTTTTTTTTGGATTAAAATCTAATTCTAAAAAGTAGTCTAACTTTAAAGGTATAAAATGATTTTCAGCATAGTGCTCATTTGTCCTAGAAGTACGATGGCTATAATCTCTCCAATCATGTAACACAACATCGCATGGGATGCATTTAAAATGATGCTTATAGAAGCGAAAGGCTAAATCATAGTCCTCGGGATATATGTTAGGGTTAAAACCATTACAGGCTATTAGATCTTCTCTATGAATCATCCAGCAAGGCGAGGGAATAACACATTCTTTATAAATTTCAGAATAATTGGTCCCATTTTGTGTTAAGCCATTTAACCAAATCTCATAACTTTTATATCCTGCTTTTATACCTTCCGCGGAAAAATAATTAACCATGCCTAATGCAACATGTCCTTTACCGTTATTAAGTAAATTATTTGATAATATTTCCAATTTGTTACGATGCATCGTATCATCACTGTCCATTCTGGTAATAAATTCGCCAGTACTTTCTTTAAATGCTAATTGGAGCCCATCAATAATGCCATTTCCAGAATTTTTAAGAAGTTTAATTCTATTATCTTTCTGAGCAATAGTTTCTACCATAGAAAAACTAGAGTCAGTTGAGTTATCATCAACAATAAGCAGTTCCCAATGGGTATAGGTTTGTTTTATAATCGATTCCAAACAATCGATTATAAAATCTTCTGTATTCTTAAACGGAATTAATATGCTAACTAATGGGTTGTGCATATTGCGAATTTAACAAAACCTTAAGAAAGGAGCCCGTAACAATAAGGTATTTTGTACGTCAATTAAAAAACCATAAAATTAATTTAATGAATACAAAAACATTATTCGCTTTTTTTGCCGGAGCTATGTTAGTTGGCTGTGGGTCAACTAAAATTATCAGCAATGATTTAGCAACAAGTTTGCCTATTGAAACTTCAATAAATTTATCTAATATCACTGATGATAAAGCACCTGTAACTATTAATCCGGGGCGTTTTACAGTAGAAACCGTAACCTACAGATTGCCAAGAGTGATTCAAGGAACGTATTCTGTGAGTGACTTTGGTAAGTATGTGGACGATTTTAAAGCCTTGGATTACAAAGGATCTGAGATGGCTGTAAATAGAGTAGATACCAATACATGGACTATTGCAAATGCCAAAGAATTAGACAAAATCACGTATTTAGTGAATGATACGTATGATATTGAAGTAAGCGGAGGCATAGGGAAAGATACTCCTTTTTCACCAGCAGGGACGAATTTAGAACCCAATAATTATGTATTAAACTTACACGGGTTTATTGGATATTTTGACTCATTAAAAAATAATCAATATAAATTGGATGTTACTGCTGCATCAGATTACGTTCGCACATCTGCTTTACAAAATGTGAGTTTAAAAGCGAGTGAAGATGGTAAAACCACGACCACAAGTTATTTTGCTCCTAGATATTTTGATATTACAGACAACCCAATGATGTACGGGAATCTTGATGTTGAAGAATTTCAAGTAGGTGGTATAAAAATTGTATTAAGTGTATATTCTCCAAATAAGATGCATAGTGCAGCGTCTCTTAAAGAAACAGTTTTTAAGATGATGCAAGCCCAAAAAGCATATTTGGGAGATATAAATGTTACCCCTCGTTATGATGTTTACTTGTATTTATCAGAAGGTAAAGCAGAGTCTCCAAAAGGATTTGGGGCCTTAGAACATCATACCTCAACGGTTGTTGTGATGCCAGAGTCTATCAATAAAGCGGCGTTAGCAGAAAGCATGATAGATGTTGTTTCTCATGAATTTTTTCATATTGTAACACCTTTAAGTGTGCACTCAGAAGATGTACATTATTTCGATTATAACAACCCAACGTTTTCAAAACACTTATGGATGTATGAAGGCGTTACAGAATATTTCGCAACGTTATTTCAAGTCGATCAAGGTTTAGTTGAAGAGAAAGACTTTTACAATAAGATAATGGGAAAAATTGAAGGTTCTAAGCGACTAAACGACGCTATGAGTTTTACCATTATGAGTGAAAATGTATTAAAAGCACCATACAAAGACCAATATTTAAATGTGTACCAAAAAGGTGCATTGATAGGTATGTGTGTTGATATTTTAATTCGTGAAGAAAGTAATGGTAACAGAGGCATTCTATCGTTAATGAAAGAATTGTCTAATAAATACGGAAAAAACAAACCGTTTGAAGATGATAAATTGATTGAAGAAATCACAGCAATGACGTATCCTTCTGTAGGAGAGTTTTTAAACACACATGTTGTTGGAGATATTCCAATCAACTACAATACCTTTTTCGAAAAAGTAGGCTTAGAGGTGGCCGAAGGACAAATAGAAGCTAATTATATCTTAGTAAACGGTGCACCAATCGTAAGCGGAGCTCCAGATAAAGGTATTTTCTTTGTGGACAGTGTTTTAGAAAATAGTTTTTGGAAAGAACAAGGAGCACTACCAAATGATATTATAAAAGCGGTTGATGGAAACGAAGTAACTCTTCAAAATGCTAATAAAGTTCTAGGAGAAGTGTTTGGTTGGAAACCAGGAAGAGACGTAGAAGTGACACTTGAAAGAGACGGTAAGGAAGTGATTATCAAAACCACTACCACTCAAGGTTACACAACTGGAAAGGCTCTAAAACAAAAGAAAGACGCTACAGATGCTCAAAATATATTACGCGAAGCTTGGTTAAAAGGCTAGTAAAATTTTAGAAGTACAAATTAAAATTAACGATTGATGAACTAACAGTTTGTCAATCGTTTTTTTTATGGCGCCTGCCTGCGTGCTGGCAGGCAGGTTACCTAAAAGGGTCGGGCTTTCCACTATATTTTTATGCGAATCAGGTCAGAACGCGATTTGGGATTTCGTTATAATGTGACACCTCGTTTCAAATAATAGACTGCGTACCCAAAGCTCCCCAATAAGGATGCCGTTTCAATCCCTTTCGCACATACTTGCAGACGAAGCTATTTAATCCTTTGTGTATTTTGCAGCTTTCCCTTTAGATAAAGAATTATTTATAAATACCCGTAAATCATCATTCGCAGAAATTAAGTCATCTTTTCTTAAGTACATCATATGGCCACTTCTATAGCCTTTAAATGTAAAACGATCTTTCATTTTTCCGCTAGGGTCTATTTGCCACATGGTATATTTGGCTCCAAAATAAGTGGTAGCACCGTCGTAATATCCAGACTGAATCAATACTTTTAAATATGGATTTTTTGCCATAGCTTGTCTTAAGCCATCTCTAACATTATTGTTTTCTCTATTCCAAGGATTTACATCACCAAACATATTGTATTTAACATCCGTTTTAAAATTTAACTGCTCTCTTATATAGTAATTAATTGCAGGCGTAAAAGAATGCATCCAAGAGGTTAGTTCAGGGCTATAGTCTGGAGAGCTGCCGGCTTCTGTTTTATCAAGACCTAAGTATCTTGAATCTAATCGCCCCATTGTTTGTCCTGTCTTATCTCGTAATAATTCTTTCCAAAAAAATCGTGTAGGAATATCTAAATTATGCTGTAAAATAGATTTCTCACTTAATCCTGAGTAGTGAGCCATTTTTTGAGCAATAATTTGTTTTTCATTTTCAGAAATAAAACCACCCTTGGCTAATGCTGGCATTAAAGTGTTAATCGCAAAATCTTCAGCCTCTGGTAAAATATCTAATAAATCTTTTTGCTGCAATGCTTGAGGAAGGGCGTTTTGATACCAAGAAGCGGCGGTAAAATAAGGCAAATTTAAAGCTGAATAAATAGGCTGACCAGTGCTATATAATTTGTAATCTGCTGGAGACACTAAAATCACACCATTTAAATACATCCATTGGTTATTTTGCAGCTCGTTAGCTAAGCCCATAACACGTGTGCCGCCATAACTTTCTCCTACAATATATTTAGGTGATTCCCACCTGTTTTTTCTGGTTACAAAGGTGTTTATCCACTCGGCTAAATATTTAATGTCAGCATTAATACCAAAAAACATTTTACGCTCTGGCAGTTTGCCTTCTTTATCTTCAATCATTCTTGAATATCCTGTGTTTACAGGATTTACATAAACAATATCGGCGACATCAAGAATAGAGTTAGGGTTGTCTTTAACGCCATAAGGTTGTAATGGGTAACCTTCGTTATCAATATTTAAAACCTTAGGGCCCGTGTAAGCGATATGCATCCAAACAGAAGCTGACCCTGGACCTCCATTAAATGAAATCACCAGAGGTCTGTTCGCTTTATTTTTTACATTACTACGTTCATAATACGTATAATATAGAGTCGCAATAGGTTCTCCTTTTTTACTCCAAACAGGTTGCGTTCCCGTGGTTGCTTTATAAGAAATAGGTGTGTTTTTAATAGTAGTGGTATGATTGGTAACCACCATGGTATCTTTTGGGATTTTAAGGGTTTGAGAAAATCCAAAAAATGATATTAATAACAAGAGTACGGTAAAATAATGTTTCATATTAAGCAATTAATTTTTCTTTAAATATTTAAAAAATAATACTAAAATCCTTCAAAAACACCTAAACCGAATAATGCAAAATCATATTTTACAGGGTCTTTTGAATCTAATTTTCGTAAAGCGGTATCTAACTCTAATAAGGCTTTAGCATCATTTTGTTTACGTTTTAACAAACCTAATTTTCGAGCGACGTTGCCAGAATGCACATCTAATGGACAAGATAGTAGGCTAGGAGATATGTTTTTCCAAATGCCAAAGTCTACTCCGGCATTATCACGTCGCACCATCCAACGTAAAAACATATTAATGCGTTTAGCTGCCGAGTTTTTTAATGGATCGCTTACGTGTTTTTTGGTACGTTGAAGATGTTCAATTTCAAAAAAAGTGTTCTTAAAATTTGAGATCGACGGTTGTAGCGAATCTTTTTCAGCATGTTTTGCAAATAGGTTTTCTAATCCATTATGATATGAATAAATATATTGAAGTGATTTTATAAACTGCGTGCAGTCGTTACCATTAAAGGTTCTATGAACAAAAGACTGAAGTTTTTCCAAATCGGTTTCTTGATGATTCATTACAAAATCAAAAGGGGAGTCGTCAAGCATCTCCATTAACCTATTCGCATTGTTTATGATACTTTTTCTGTTTCCCCAAGAGATAGTGGCAGTAAGAAAACCTGCGATTTCAATATCCTTTTTTTTATTGAATTTATGCGGAATTTGTATGGGGTCGCTCTCTATAAATTTTGGGTTATTGTATTGAATAACTTTGGTGTCTAAAAAGTCTTTTAGTTCTGCTTTATTCAAAATAAGTAACTATTGATTAACAATTAAACCATCAACCATAGTCAGCTTTCTATCAGCCATATTAGCCAAATCTTCGTTGTGTGTAACAATAACGAATGTTTGTCCAAATTCATCTCGCAGTTTAAAAAATAGGTTATGTAAATTTTCAGCAGATTCACTATCTAAATTCCCAGAAGGTTCATCAGCAAAAATTAAATCCGGTTTGTTTATTAATGCTCGAGCAACAGCGACACGTTGTTGTTCACCTCCAGAAAGTTCATTCGGTTTATGGTTATAGCGATTTGACAATCCTAAAAAAGCTAAAAGTTCTTTAGCGCGTTTTTCAGCTTCAGCCTTTTTTGTACCTTTTATAAACGCTGGTAAACAGACATTCTCAATTGCAGTGAACTCAGGTAATAATTGATGGAATTGGAATATAAAACCAAGATGTTCATTTCTGAATTTCGCTAAAGCTTTGTCTTTTAGGGAGTTTATGCTAGTATTATTTATAACTAAATCAAAATCTTCTTTTGAAGAGGCTTTGTCCAGAGTTCCTAAAATGTGTAACAAAGTTGTTTTTCCAGCACCAGATGCACCAACAATAGAGACAATTTCGCCTTTTTCAATATGGATATCTACGCCTTTTAAAACTTGTAAATCCCCGTAATATTTATGAATATTATTTGCTTTAATCATCTATAAAAAATAATAAGCGTGAATTTACTACTTTAAGCTGTTATGTACAATTAAGAATTTACTTTCTTGATAAAAATACTTTTAATTGAACTATAGTCTATAAAATATTGAAGGCGCAATGAGAAGGTGTGTTGAATAGGTTGATTTATTAAAATATCTAGGTTACTACCAAAAGTAGTATCTGCGTCATTGTCTCTATTAAATAATTGATTTCTGTATAATGCAGTTAGAAAACTTCCGGGTGCCACTTGCCAAGAATAACTTAAATCTAAATTCCAAGTACTGAAATTAATATTTGGGTCATTTTCAACGTTTGTTGCAGTATAACCACTACGGCTAGTTAATCGACCATTATCAAGTAAAGAAAAAAGTGTGTCATTATAATTAACAGTATCCCAATATTTTCTAAAATTTAAAGAAAGACTATGAAAAGGGTTAAAGTTATAACGTGCTGATAAATTATTAGATATAATAGTGCGATTACGTTCTCCAAAAATAGATTCATCGTTTTCCGAAGTAGCATAGCCTCGATCTCCTTTATTGGAATTAAATTCAAAATTATATTGAAGTAAAAAATGCTCATTAAATCGCATTCTGGGACTTAATCTAATCTCGTAAGCAAAAAAATCACGTCCATCTTCAAACAGAGTCCTTAAGTTCGTTCTAACTTCAAAAGCAAAACGTTTGTTGTAGTTACTAGAAATAAAACCTCCTACTTTTAAAGAGTTTTCATAAACAAAATATCTGCCGTCCTGTCTGGACTCAAAATAGTCAAATTGTTTTCCTGGTTCAAAATTAAAGTCAAATCCAAATGAATTTAAATCCGTTGTAGTAGCTCTAAAATTAACGCCAAAATTTGCACTTGTAAATACATTTGGAGACGCCAATTGTCTATAATTAAAAAATGAACTTACTCTGTAGTTATTTAATTTTTTGGAAGGTGTAAAGGTTCTATAAGAAAAATCTATTCCGTAGTTATTGTAATTATTACGACGAATTAAACCAAGGTCATTTATATTATAGTTGGTATCAGCAAAACGATGATCGATACCATATCTAAAGTTCCCATGAGTTTTCCTTAATTCAAAAGATGAACTATAACCAGTAGAGGTTTCATCTGATAAGTAAATATTACTCATTTTAATTTCACCTTCTATGTTATAAGTATTTCTTTTGTTTGATACATCGGCTAATAACCCCGTAACATTTGCATCTCTAAAACCTCCTTCTCTAGTTACATTAGTGTTTATTAAGCTTACGGAGGAGTTGTTATTAAACTGCTGATCTAATACTAATATATTATAATTTGAAAATGGTTCTGTAATGGCTTCTCTAGAATTTCCTGATATGGTATCTAAGATCTGAGTCGTAGTCTTTTCAGTAATAGCATTAAAAACACCTACTCCAAGTCCATTTTTAGTGCGTCCTGATACCTTAACGGCATTTAGAACTTTAACGGTATTAGGGTAATTAATAAATGTTTCATTGTCATTTAATTCAGGTGAACTTATAGGTGCGCTTCCAACACGTCTTGAAAAAAACAAATTACCTTTATTAAATAAATCTACCCCTTCAGTAAAAAACTGTCTCTGTTCATTAAAGGTCTGTTCAAATGGGCCTAGGTTAAGTGTTAAATTATCAAAACCAACTTGACTAAAATCTGGAACTAGCGTAGCATCTAGAGTAAAATTATCGGTTATACCATATTTTAAGTCCAACCCAAAATTTAAATCGGTTTCTGATTCTCCATCAAAGGTTGTCCCAACACCAGACATAAACGGATATAAATTTAATCGAATAGGTGGTTTTATATTTATTAATCCATTAATCTCACCATGATACTGATAATTACTACCTATAGTGGGGTCTATTGGATTCCAAGAGTAGCGGGCTCGTTTACGTCTTACTTCACGCTCAAATTGTATATCCCAGGTCTGAATAGCTTCATTTGCAAATCGTAATGCGCGATATGGAATTTTAATTTCAACAGACCATCCGTCGTTATCTTTTTTCACAGCACTATCCCAAACAGCATTCCAACCATAATCTTGATTATTTAATGTGGCAATAGCATCGGCTTGACTTCCTGAACTAAAAACAATAAATATAGTATTGTTTTGTGCATCGTTATTTGGATTAAGAATAATCTTAAAAAAGTCGTTCTGACCAAAATTATCACGTTGTGTTATTTGACTCATTATTTTATCAGGGTCATCATACATCTTAGCACTAAAATAAATGGCATTGTCATCATAAGTTGCCTTAACTTCTGTGCGTGTATTATTTGGGAGGGTATTACCAATATTGGGTCTAAACTGGATAAAGTCTGTGGCTATTTGTAAATCACTCCAAACACTTTCGTTAAGAACACCATCAATAGTTGGTGCTTTTTGTGTTCTGGTAATTTGATACTTTTTTTTGGATTGAGCTTCCAGATGCATAAATATGCACAAGAAAAATATTAATACCGAAGCTCGTTTCATGATTTTGATTTGATTGATGATTGAAGTATGTTTGTTATTAGTTACTTAACATTAGCAAAACTAAATTTGTTATGTTCTATTATTCACAATAAAAAGTTAAAAAGTTTTTCCGCTTATTAAATTGTAGGCATTCAAATTTATTTTTAATTACCTTTAATCGAAGAAATTTCTTTGAAGTGATGCCTTTGAGTTTCCATTATAATTGTCATCCCCGATAAAACGGGAATCTAAATAAAAAATTAAATCGATTATGCCATATAAGAGTTTCGAAGAATACAACATAAAAGTAACAGACGATGTTAAAAGTAGTTATGAAAATATTATTAAAGATTTAGGTGAGGATACTTCTAGAGAAGGTCTTTTGAAAACCCCGGAACGTGCAGCCAAAGCCATGCAGTTTTTAACGCAGGGGTATGATCAAGACCCTATTGAAATTCTTAAGAGCGCGATGTTTAAAGAGTCTTATAATGAAATGGTTATTGTAAAAGACATTGAATTATACTCACTATGTGAACATCATATTTTGCCGTTTTTTGGTAAGGCACACGTTGCTTACATACCAAACGGACAAATTGTAGGGCTGAGTAAATTACCAAGAATTATTGATGTTTTTGCAAGACGGTTACAAGTACAAGAACGATTAACAGAACAAGTTTTAGATTGTATTAATGACACGTTGAAGCCTCTAGGTGTTGCCGTGGTTATTGAAGCATCTCACATGTGTATGATGATGCGAGGTGTACAAAAACAAAACTCTATAACCACAACTTCTGGGTTTAGAGGGCAGTTTGAAAAAATTGAAACTAGAAACGAATTTTTAAAGCTTATTGGGAAATAAATTTGGTATGTTTCTTGTTGTATTTTAGTAAAACAAACAACAATGAATTTAGAAAACTTAAGTAAAAATAAAAAACTCGCATTGAGTATCGCCTTTGATGCTATTGGTATACTCACCATATTCGATATTATTTGGGCGCCAGCATCTGGTTATCTAATGAGTAAAATGTATAAAGGCACGAGAGGTAAGGTTGCCGGCGTGGTGTCTTTTATTGAAGAAATTATTCCAGGACTTGATATTATCCCAACCTTCACTATAATGTGGGTATTAACCTATGTGTTTCAAAAAGCAGAGGAAACCATAGAGGTTTAAAGTTGATTTTGCTAACTTTAATAATATGATATCGTTTTAAAGACTTATTTCAGTCGTTATCAAATTCGTTGAATTTTTTTATAAAGTCAAGAAAAAGCATACCCATTTTTCATTTAAAAGCTTTAGTTGAACTCGTTTTCTTTTTCAAAAAGCGCACTAATTATAATCTTTTAGTCGTTTTTACATTTTTACAGCGATGACTTTAATGCAGTTGAAAAGTAGTTTATAAATCCTTTTAAATAACTAAAAACATTTCCCTAATAACTATTTTAATTTTGTAAATTTGGCTGCGTTTATAAGCGCAACATGACAACTACAGCAAAATACATATTTGTAACCGGTGGTGTTACATCATCCTTAGGAAAAGGAATCATAGCAGCATCTCTTGCTAAATTGCTCCAGGCTCAAGGCTACAGAGTTACTATCCAAAAATTAGATCCATATATTAATGTAGACCCGGGTACTTTAAATCCATACGAACATGGAGAATGCTATGTGACAGAGGATGGTGCAGAAACTGATTTAGATTTAGGTCATTACGAGCGTTTTTTAAACCGGCCAACAAGTCAAGCAAACAATGTTACTACGGGTAGAATTTACCAAAGCGTCATTCAAAAAGAGCGTCGTGGTGAATTTCTAGGAAAAACGGTGCAAGTAGTGCCTCATATTACTGATGAAATAAAAGAACGTGTTCAAATTTTAGGTAATTCTGGTGACTATGATATTGTAATTACTGAAATTGGCGGAACTGTTGGTGATATTGAATCGTTGCCATATATAGAAGCTGTGCGTCAATTACGATGGGATTTAGGTGAAAATAACGGTATTGTTATACATTTAACTTTGGTTCCTTATTTATCTGCGGCTGGCGAGTTAAAAACTAAACCTACGCAGCATAGTGTAAAAACTTTAATGGAAAGTGGCGTACAAGCTGATATTTTGGTATGCAGAACAGAACGTCATTTACCTAAAGAATTACGTAGAAAGTTAGCTTTATTTTGTAATGTAAAAGAAGAAGCTGTTATAGAGTCTATTGATGCATCTACCATTTATGATGTGCCAAACTTAATGCTTGAAGAAGGTTTAGATAAGGTAGTTCTTGAAAAGTTAAATTTAAAAAGTTCAAAACCAGATATAGAGCAATGGAATCAATTTGTACATCGTCATAAAAACCCTAAAACGGAAGTGACTATTGGTTTAATAGGAAAATATGTTGAGTTACAAGATTCATATAAATCTATTTTAGAAGCTTTTATTCACGCTGGAGCGGAAAATGAAGTTAAAGTGAATGTCGAATCTGTACATTCTGAATTTTTAAACAAGGATAATGCAAAATTAAAGCTAGCACATCTAGATGGTGTTTTGGTAGCTCCCGGTTTTGGTGAGCGTGGTATCGATGGTAAAATTGATGCTGTGCAATATGTGAGAGAGAACAATGTGCCTTTTTTGGGAATTTGTTTAGGCATGCAAATGGCGGTTATAGAATTTGCTAGAAATGTTTTGGGAATTACCGATGCTGCTTCTACAGAAATGAATGCAAATACAAATAATCCTATTATTGGATTAATGGAAGACCAAAAAAACATTACTGATAAAGGTGGAACTATGCGTTTAGGTGCTTGGGCATGTGACTTGAAAAAGGGAAGTGCAGTTCGCGATATCTATAAAACAGAAAGCATTACAGAACGTCACAGACACCGTTATGAGTTTAATGGTGATTATAAAGAAAGAATTGAAGCAGCAGGTATGATTGCAACAGGCTTAAATCCAGATACAGGATTAGTCGAAATTATCGAAATTCCAGATCACCCTTGGTTTGTTGGCGTGCAGTATCATCCTGAATATAAAAGTACGGTTGCTAATCCGCATCCGCTTTTTGTAGCTTTTGTTAAGGCTTCGTTAATTCATAAGAAAAAGAAAAATAATGCCACTATGGCACAAAAATAAAAATGGTTAGCTTATTGATGAGCTATTTTCATTCCTGGGTTATGCAGGAATATTTTTTAAACGATACGAAAGAATAGATGGAAGAAAAAAAATTAGATCTTAATTCAATTATAGGCTTTGTGCTTATTTTCGCAATCCTAGCATATATGCTTTGGCAAAATCAACCTACGCCAGAACAGATAGAGGCTCAAGAAAAGGCCAAACAAGAACAAGTTGAAGCTCAACAAAAAGTTATAGAACAAGAGCAAACGTTAGTAACTACTGCTGGGGATTATGCTATTGGTTCTGGAGCAGATTCTCTTCAAATCGTTCAATTAAAAAACAAATTAGGTGCTTTTGCATATTCCGCTATTAAATCAACAGATAAGGAAACGGTTGTTGAAAGTGATTTGTTAGCGCTTAAGTTTAACAACAAAGGAGGGTATCTGTCTGAAGTACGATTAAAAGAATTTGTTGATTACGATTCTATTCCAATCTTTATGATTAAGGATAATAATGCTTCTTTCAATATTAATTTTGGAACAACTGATAGTCGAATTCTCAATACTAAAGATTTACCATTTATTCCTTCGGTAACTAAAAATGGTGATATTACTATTATTTCTATGAAACTGAAAGTTTCTGAAAGTCAGTTTTTAGAATATCGTTATGAGTTGAAAGAAGGCGATTATATGATAGACTTTGCGATCCGTTCGCAAGGTTTAAGCAATATTATTAATAGTTCTCAAGCCATTAATGTAGATTGGAAACTTAAAGGATTTCGTCATGCTAAAAGTATTTCTTATGAAAACAGATATACTGATGTTCATTACGATTACGAAGATGGGAAAGTCGACTACACTAGAGATGGTGAAGATGATATAGAAGATGTGTCTTGGGTTGGCTATAAGCAACATTTCTTTTCTTCGGTATTATTAACAGATACGCGCTTTAAAAACGTAAAAGTAAAAACTGAAAATTTAGTTGAAGACGAAACTATAGATACGGTATATACTAAAAGTTTTGCAACAACAATACCATTAGAATTACAAGGTGGAGAAATCAACCAAGCGATGGATTGGTATTATGGACCAAGTGATTTTAAAGTTCTGGATACTTATAATAGAAACTTAGATGAATTAGTGCCATTTGGTTGGGGATTATTTGGTTGGATAAACCGATACATCTTTATGCCTCTTTTTGGCTTTTTAGGTGGATTTATGCCCTATGGTATTGCTATCGTGGTGATGACAATTTTAGTGAAAATATTATTATCATTTGTACAATACAAGCAGTTTTTATCTCAGGCAAAAATGAAAATTTTAAAACCTGAACTTGATGCTATTAGAGAAAAACACAAGGATAACAAAATGAAATCGCAACAAGAAACTATGGCGTTGCAAACCAAAGCAGGAGCAAGCCCAATGGCGGGTTGTTTGCCAGCTTTAATCCAGCTACCAGTGTTTTACGCGTTGTTTCAATTTTTTCCATCAGCATTCGATTTGAGACAAAAATCTTTCCTTTGGGTAGAAGATTTATCATCTTACGACGTTATTGCAAACTTACCATTCAATATTCCTTTTTATGGTAATCACGTAAGTTTGTTCCCCATATTAGCTTCTATTGCTATTTTCTTCTATATGCGATTAACTACGGGGCAGAATATGCAATCTCAACCACAACAGGAAGGGATGCCAGATATGGGTAAAATGATGAAGTACATGATGTATTTCTCTCCAATCATGATGTTATTTTTCTTTAATAACTATGCGTCTGGTTTAAGTTTGTATTACTTTATTTCAAACTTAATTAGTATTGGAATTATCTTAGTTATTAAAAACTTTATTCTTGATGAAGATAAAATTCATGCTGAGATGCAAGAGAAGAAAAAGAAACCTAAAAAACAAGGACGTTTCCAAAAGAAAATGGCTGATATGATGGAGCAGGCAGAAAAGCAAAAACAAGCGCAACAAAAACGTAAATAAATAATGTTTTATTGAACTTGGTTTAGTATCACAAAAGAGCTACTATTTAAAAAGCTGTCAATAATATTAATTGGCAGCTTTTTTGCTATACCAAAATTATAGTTTATTCGTTAACTAAGTATAATTTCCGCGAAAGCGACACAATAAAAATTTTTAGAATGAAAAAATTTTATAGTTTATTATTTTTTTTATTGTCTTGTAGCTTCATGTTTGCTCAAGATTTTAATCAGTTTGATGCCAACGGGAAGCGTCATGGCGTTTGGAAAAAGAATTTTGAAGACTCCAATATTATTAGGTACGAAGGACAGTTTTCTCATGGAAAGGAAATAGGGCTCTTTAAGTTTTTCAAAAATTATAAGAAAAAAGCAATTCTGTCTGCTACTAAACAATTTACGGAAGAGGATAATAAAGCTCAAGTAAAGTTTTTAGCATCAAGTGGTAAAGTAATTAGTGAAGGTAGAATGGATGGTAAAACATACATTGGTACTTGGAAATACTATCAAAAAAACTCAGATAAACTACTTACTCTAGAACACTATAATAATCAAGGAGAGTTAGTTGGTGATCGTTTAGTATATTATCCTAATGGACGAATAGCAGAAAAACAATATTATATTAATGGTAAATTAAATGATGCTTGCTTATGGTATTCAGAAAAGAATGTGGTGCTAAAATCATTTTTTTATGAAAAAGGAGAGTTGCATGGTGATGCAAAATTCTATAATCCAAAAGGAGAATTAGTTTCTGAGGGCCAATATAAAAGAGGGAAAAAAGATGGGTTATGGAAGTACTATGAAAAAGGTGATTTAATTAAGGAAAAAGATTTCACCTATAAACCTAAATATATAAAAAAAACGCCTTAATTACTTAAGGCGCTCTTTTTCATAGACAATTTTTAGCTCGATTACTAAATGGTTGTCTACAATCAACAAACCAAACTAAATTCTTAATTAGAAGTTTAGCGTAATACACGATCTATAACGTGTACAACACCGTTGGCTCCTTGTATATCTACTAATGTTGTTACAATATTACTTGTACCACTTTCGTCTGTTAATGTAAAGGTTGTAGCGTCAGCAGTTATATCACCACCTAAAGTAGATACTACTCCACTTTCTAAATCACTAGACTGAACATTTGCATTTACTATATGCTTTAATAAAACAGCGTCAACCGTTACAGTTGAAATGTCAGTCAGAGCACTTACTCCCAAATCGCCTAACAAATTAGCAAACGCATCATTAGTTGGAGCGAATACTGTAAATGGTCCAGCTGTTCCATCAGAAACCGTGGCAATGTAAGGTACTGTTGGGGCTCCGGTATCTGCATAAGCTAGAGCATCAACTAAAATGGATAGATCAGGATTCGTAGTAGCAAAAGTTGCGATTGTTGGTAAGTCTATAACCTGATCAACAACATGAACAATACCATTTGACGCTGCAACATCTGGAATTACTACATTAGCACCACCGTTAAAAGAGACACCCGATGTACCATCATAATAGATACTTAATTTTGTTGAATTTGGTCCATCGGCTAATGTGTTTTCATAACCTGTGTTTCCAGAGAGGTCAGAAGACTGATAATTTGTACCTGCAATAACGTGATTCAATAAAATCTGTGTTAAAACATCATTTGGTACTTCAGATAAAGAGCTAAATCCTTTATCGGCTAAAAATGCGGTAAAAGCAGCATTTGTTGGAGCTAATACCGTTTTGTCTCCAGCAGCAGTTAACGCATCAACAAGACCAGCTTGTATTACCGCATCAACTAGAATACTTAGATCCTCAACAGATTGAGCTGTTTCCACAATGTTTAGTGGATCTGGAGCAGGTAAAATTACTTTATCAATTACGTGTACCACACCATTAGTTGATTGTATATTTACTAAACTAGTAATAATATTACTAACTCGATTATTAGAGTCTGTTAACGTAAAATTAGAAGCATCAGCGGTTATATCACCCCCTAAAGTAGGTACTGCTCCGCTTTCAAGTTCACTAGCTTGCACATTTAATGCTACTATGTGATTAAGGAGAACTGCATCCACAGTTTCCGTGGGTAAATCTGTCAATGCTGTTATTTCTAATTCAGTTAATACATTTACAAACGCATCATTAGTTGGAGCAAATACTGTAAAAGGTCCTGCTGTTCCATCAGAAACTGTAGATATATAGGGTACAGTTGGAGCTCCAGTATCAGCAAAAGCTAAAGCATCAACTAAAATTGATAAAGCAGAATTTGTCGTAGCAAATGTTGCTATTGTTGGTAAGTCTATAACCTGATTAACAACATGTACAATACCATTTGACGCCGTAACATCTGGAATTACTACTTCAGCACCTCCGTTAAAATAGACACCAGACGTACCATCATAATAAATACTTAGTTTTGTTGCATTTGGCCCGTCTGCTAATGTGTTCTCGTAACCTGTACTTCCTGCGAGATCTGAAGATTGATAATTCGTTCCTGCAATAACGTGGTTTAATAAAATCTGGGTTAATACATCATTTGGTACCTCAGATAAAGAATTAAAGCCTTTATCGGCTAGAAATGTTATAAAAGCAGCATTTGTTGGAGCTAATACCGTTTTGTCTCCAGCGGCCGTTAACGCATCAACAAGACCCGCTTGTATTACCGCATCAACTAGAATACTTAAATCATCAACAGATTGAGCTGTTTCTACAATGTTTAATGGATCTGGAGTTGGTTCAGGCATTGGAGTTGAGTTGTCATCATCATTACTACATGATGTAAATGCAATCATAGTCAACATGATTACCGTAAATTTTTTGATAGAATTTAATGTTTTCATTTCATTTTAGTTTTAATTGTTTAACAAATATAGAAAATAATTAAACAAAATTCCAAATATTGTTTAATAAAATTATGTTAAAATTAAACAAAAGTGACTTTCGTATCTTTAGAAGAAATAGTATTTAGTATTAAAATAGTGCTATTATATGTATCTTTGTGAACTAATTTTTTATGAATGAAACGTGTAATTATTGGTCTTTCTGGTGGTGTAGATTCTAGTGTTGCTGCTTATTTATTAAGGGAGCAAGGTTATGAGGTCATTGGCTTGTTTATGAAAAACTGGCATGACGACTCGGTAACTATTTCTAATGAGTGTCCATGGTTAGATGATAGTAATGATGCTATGTTAGTGGCAGAAAAACTTGGTATTCCGTTTCAAACAGTTGATTTAAGTGAGCAATATAAAGAACGCATTGTTGATTATATGTTCCATGAATATGAAAAAGGAAGAACACCAAATCCTGATGTACTTTGTAATAGAGAGATTAAGTTTGATGTGTTTATGAAAATTGCATTAGAACTTGGTGCCGATTATGTTGCCACGGGTCATTATTGCAGAAAAGGGGTTATTGAAAAAGGTAATAAAGAGCTTTATCAGCTTCTAGCAGGAGCCGACTTAAATAAGGACCAGTCGTACTTTTTATGTCAGTTATCTCAAGAACAGTTATCTAAGGCTTTATTTCCTATAGGTGAATTAACAAAACCTGAAGTCAGAGAAATTGCTACAAAACTAGACTTGGTAACTGCAGAAAAGAAAGATTCACAGGGCTTGTGTTTTATTGGAAAAGTGAAGTTGCCTGATTTTTTGCAACAACAATTGAAACCAAAAGAAGGCGTTATTGTTGAAGTTCCAAAAGAGCAAGACGTTTTTAACGATGTTGAAACTGAATTTAATTCTACAGAAGAAAAATTAAAATATTTATCTCGTAAAATTGAATATAAGATTTCCGATGGAAAAATTGTTGGTAAGCATCAAGGTGCGCATTATTTTACTAAGGGCCAAAGAAAAGGACTTGCTGTTGGAGGAACGGTAGAACCTTTATTTGTTATTGATACGGATGTTGAAGAGAATGTAATTTATACGGGGCAAGGAAAGGAGCACCCTGGGCTTTTTAAGAAAGCTTTATTTGTTTCCAATGCAGAATTACATTGGATTAGAGAAGATTTAAAACTTCAGATAGATGAAACTATGGAAGTTTTAGCAAGAATTAGATATAGACAACCTTTACAAAAAGCCATTTTACATAAAGTTGATAGTGGACTGTATGTTGAGTTTAAAGAATTTCAGTCTGCCATAACAGAAGGGCAATTTGTAGCTTGGTATATTGATGATGAGCTTATAGGTTCCGGAGTAATTTCATAACTTAGCATTACTAATTATTAGTGCTATGAAAAAAGTGTCATTATTACTTTTAAGTTTCACCTGTATCAGTTTTAGTCTATTCGCACAAGTAGAGGATGCTTGGGTTTATTTAACAGATAAACAAAATGTCACCGCTTCTGTAAACAATCCTATAAGTATACTTACCCAAAAAGCTATTGATAGAAAAAATGCTCATGGTGTAACTATTGATGATCGTGATGTTCCTGTTAATGAAACGTATATTACACAACTTAAAAATACTACAGGTATCACCGTTATGGCAAAATCCAAATGGTTTAATGCGGTTCATGTAAGAGGTAGTCAAGTACATATTCAAGCATTATCAAGTTTGACTTTTGTTAATAGCATTGATTTTGCAGACAAAAGTTTAAACGCTAAAAGCACAAGTATATCAAAAAAACAAAAAAAGGAATCTAAATTAGAAAGTGCTTTTACAACATTCAATTATGGAGATGCTTCCAATCAAATTGAAATGTTTAATGGCGATGATCTGCATCTAGCAAATTATACAGGAACAGATATGACTGTTGCGGTTATGGATGCTGGCTTTCCAAACGTTAATGCCATGACGTCATTTAAAAGACTTAGAGATGCCGGTAATTTATTGGGTAGCTACGATTTTGTAAATAGAACTGTTGACGTATATACTAGTACAGGAAGTAATCATGGAACTTTAGTTTTAAGCGATATGGCTGGTTATATTGAAAATCAATTTGTGGGTACGGCTCCAGATGCTTCTTATTATTTGTTTATTACTGAAGATGCCCCAAATGAAAATCCTGTTGAAGAAAGTTATTGGGTTGAAGCAGTTGAAAGGGCAGATAGTTTAGGTGTAGATGTTATTAATACATCTCTGGGATATACGACTTACGATAATGCTAATTACAATTATACTCCAGCCGATATGGATGGAAATACGGCATACATTACTAGAGGGGCTAACATCGCTTTTGAAAAAGGATTGCTTATGGTTACATCTGCTGGTAATTCTGGCAGTTCTGGTGTTGGAGCTCCTGCAGATTCTCAATACGTATTATCAATTGGAGCAGTAGATGCGTTAGGGGCTTATGTTACTTTTAGTTCTGTTGGTAGTGATATTCAGCCTTCACAAAAACCCGATGTTGTAGCTCAAGGGCAAGCTAGTTATGTTATTACAGAGGATAATATTATTGCTACAGCCAATGGAACGTCTTTTAGTTCACCTATTTTGGCAGGCGGTATAGTCTGCTTATGGCAAGCATTACCAAGTAAAACTAATGCAGAAATTATGCAATTAGTCAGAGCGTCTGGATCTCAGTATACAACGCCAGATTATTTTTTAGGTTACGGCATACCAAATCTTGAATTAGCATTAAATAATGCTTTGTCAGTTGAATCTAATTTGGATAATGATCTAAATATTAAAATATATCCAAATCCTGCAAAAGATAAGTTTTTTATACGATTGCCTTCAGTAGATGATTTAATCACCTTGGATCTTTATGATATTCTCGGAAAAAAGATTAATAGTTATAGTGTTTCGAATAGTAATAATATAGTCGATATTGCTTATTTGCCGAAAGGGATTTATTTAATTAAATTAGAACTCAATACTATTTCAAAAACATTCAAACTTATTAAACAATAATGTCGAACAGAATTACTGAGCTTTTCAAAATAGAATACCCTATTATTCAAGCAGGAATGATTTGGAATAGTGGATGGCGATTAGCATCTGCATCAAGTAACTCAGGAATACTGGGGCTTATTGGAGCAGGTTCTATGTATCCTGAGGTATTGCGCGAGCATATTCAAAAATGTAAAAAGGCTACGGATAAACCTTTTGGAGTTAATGTGCCTATGTTATACCCCAATATTCAGGAGATTATGGATATCATTGTTGATGAAGGAGTGAAAATTGTTTTTACTTCGGCAGGGAATCCTAAAACTTGGACGTCTTGGTTAAAAGAGCGAGGTGTTACTGTAGTCCATGTTGTAAGTAGTGTGAAGTTTGCTTTAAAAGCCCAAGAAGCGGGAGTTGATGCTGTTGTTGCTGAAGGTTTTGAAGCTGGTGGCCATAACGGTCGTGATGAAACAACTACACTTGCGCTTATTCCTATGGTTAAAGAACACATTCAACTTCCTTTGATTGCAGCAGGAGGTATTGCTTCTGGAAAAGCGATGCTGGCAACTATGGTCTTAGGAGCAGATGGTGTTCAAATTGGAAGCAGATTTGTAGCTAGTGAAGAAAGTTCTGCTCATGTGGCATTTAAACAAATGGTTGTTGAAGCGAAAGAAGGTGATACACAATTAACACTGAAAGAATTGGCTCCTGTTAGATTGATAAAAAACGAGTTCTTTAAGCAAGTTCAAGATTTATACAAAACTACTCCAACAATAGAACAACTAAAAGAATTACTGGGAAGAGCAAGAGCTAAACGTGGTATGTTTGAAGGCGACTTAAAGGAAGGCGAGTTAGAAATTGGGCAAATTTCTGGATTGATTCATGATATTAAGCCTGTTGCAAAAATTGTTGAAGATACTATTAAAGAGTTTGAAGAATCAAAAAAAAGGGTCTCAACGTTATAATTCCATTTTTTATTAAGCAGCTTACGCATTAATTTAAAATCCTTATAAATAAAGCCTAAGTCTCCATATATGTAGACTGTCAATTTTTAGTGAGCATAACAAATACCGCATATATTATCAAAAAATACAGGTAACTAGTAATATTTGTCGATTAGTCTTTTTTTCTAAAAAGAAATTATCAAATCTCTGAAATATAGTGCGTAAAGTTTACTTTTGCTAAATGCAAATAAGCAATTATACTAAAGAGTTTAAATACAATTGGCAACTAGCTGCGCCAGTAATGTTAGGCATGCTTGGTCATACTTTTGTTAGTTTTGTTGATAACATTATGGTTGGGCAGTTAGGTACAGCAGAATTAGCTGCAGTGTCTTTAGGTAATAGCTTTATGTTCGTTGCTATGTCTTTGGGAATTGGGTTTTCTACTGCGATTACGCCTTTAATAGCTGAAGCAGATTCCGCAAAAGATTTTATCCGTGGCAAATCATCATTTAAACATGGTTTGTTTTTATGCACGATTTTAGGAGTGCTTCTTTTTTTACTTGTGTTCTTTGCAAAGCCAGTCATGTATTTAATGAAACAGCCTGCTGAGGTTGTTGAGTTAGCGATTCCTTATTTGGATTTGGTTGCAATTTCATTAATTCCATTAATTATTTTTCAAGGATTTAAACAATTTAGTGATGGGTTATCGATGACTAAATATCCTATGTATGCTACGCTAATAGCTAATATTATAAATATTATTTTAAATTATTTATTGATTTTTGGAAAGTTTGGTTTTCCGGAATTAGGAATTGTTGGGGCTGCTTATGGCACACTAGTGTCAAGAATTATAATGGTTTGGTATTTATGGTTTTTATTAAAAGGAAAAGAAAAATCAAAAGCATTTGTTACCAACATTAAGTTTTTTGTACTTGATAAATTGATGCTTAAAAAACTCATTAATTTGGGAGCGCCAAGTGCTATGCAAATGTTTTTTGAAGTCGCCATTTTTACTGCAGCCATATGGCTAAGTGGCTTATTGGGTAAAAACCCTCAGGCAGCAAATCAAATTGCTCTAAATTTAAGTTCAATGGCGTTTATGGTGGCTATAGGCCTTAGTGTTGCAGCCATGGTTCGCGTCGGTAATCAAAAGGGCCTAAAAGCTTATTTTGAATTGCGTAGAATTGCCTTTTCTTTATTTTTAATGGGTACACTAATGGCTATTGGTTTTGCATTAATTTTCTTTGTGTTGCATGATTATTTGCCAAAAATATATGTAGATTTTGATGATGCTGAAAACCTTATTGATAATAAAGAAGTTGTGAGTATAGCTTCAAAATTATTAATAGCAGCTGCTATTTTTCAAATAAGTGATAGCATTCAAGTATTAGTCCTGGGTGCATTGCGTGGATTACAAGATGTTAAAATCCCAACTATAATTACGTTTATATCGTATTGGTTGGTAGGATTTCCGATAAGTTGGTTTTTAGGAAAAGAAGATGCTTATGGAAGTTTTGGAATTTGGTTAGGATTACTTGCAGGTTTAACTACGGCGGCAATTTTATTGTATATTCGATTTAACTATTTGACTAAAAAACTAATTTTATCTAACAACTAAAAATTTTATAATGACACTACCAAAATTTATACTTGGTGATAATACAGAATTTCCGAATGCTATTTATGTTGTTCATACTGAATTCCCGAGGTTTATAATAAATCTTGAAAATGATGAAGTAGAGTGGTTTGAAGATTTTGATGCTGAAGACCAAGAGGAATTAGAAACAGAAACTGAAAATGCCATAAAAGAAGCTACTGCCTTTTATGATAATGAAGTAGCTAAATACGATGAGTAATTGCGTTAGGGATTGCAATAAAAATCCTTTTTGTGAGGCACGAACAAAAAGATTGTAATGTAAAAGCCCGACCCTTTTGGGTAACGCCCAAAACACTAATAAATGATTGAACATCTTTTAGAATACGATACCGAACTATTCTTGTTTTTAAATAACTTAGGTTCATCTACTTGGGATGGTTTGTGGTTAATTATAACCAATAAGTTAGCATTTATACCGTTATATGCATTTTTATTATTTCTGCTTTATAAAAATTATGGATTAAAACCGTTGTTGATTTTTGTTGTGGTTATAGCCTTAATGATAACCTTTACAGACCAAATAACTAATGTTTTTAAACGTACATTTATGAGGTCAAGGCCTTGTGGTGTGGAGGACATAGCTAATGAGATACGATTTATTGCTGTTCGTTGTGGGAAATATGGTTTTTTTTCTGGGCATTCATCAAATACAATGGCGGCAGCAGTTTTTGCGGGTTTAATATTGAAACCCTATTACAAAAACTTAATTTTTATTTTACTGTTTTGGAGTGCGGTAGTGGCTTATAGTAGAATATATGTGGGTGTTCATTACCCATTGGATATACTATGCGGAATGACCTTTGGGGCTATCTCTGGATTTATATTTTATAAATTAACGAAGTACTTATTAAAAGAATTTTTAAATATTAGATCTTGAGTTTTAATAAATAATCAGCGGCTGCAAAAGGAGAAATTTGATTGTTTTCTATAAGCTGTATTTGAAGTGCTAATTCTTTTTTAATTTTTGGCGTGTTGAAGAAATCAGATTTTAATTGATCTTCAATAGTTTGAATAAGCCAAAATTTATTTTGTTCATGTCGTTTTTGACTAAAGAAATTATTCTTTGTAGTGACTTGTATATATTCTAAAATAATCTCCCAAATAGCATCAATACCTTCATTTTTAAGTGCGCTGCATAGTGTTACTTTAGGTTGCCAATTTGACGATTTTTCTGGGTAGAGGTGAAGCGCTCTATTAAACTCTACTTTGGCAAGTTTTGCCTGCTTCAAATTATCGCCATCTGCTTTATTAATAGCAATGGTATCGGCCATTTCAATAATACCTCGCTTAATACCTTGTAGTTCATCACCAGCACCAGCTAACTTTAATAGTAGAAAGAAATCTACCATACTGTGCACGGTAGTTTCACTTTGTCCTACACCAACAGTTTCAATAATTATAACGTCAAAACCAGCAGCCTCACATAAAATGATGGTTTCTCGAGTTTTTCTTGCGACACCCCCTAAAGAATTACCAGAAGCAGACGGACGAATGAAAGCGTTTTCATCTTTAACTAAATCTTCCATTCGGGTTTTATCACCTAAAATACTGCCTTTTGTAATGGTGCTGCTAGGATCTATGGCGAGAACAGCCACACGCTTTTGAAGAGAAGTTAAATGTTTTCCAAAGGCTTCAATAAAGGTGCTTTTTCCAACTCCAGGAACACCAGTTATGCCAATTCTAATGGATTTATTGGCATGAGGTAAACACCTTTTTAATATTGTATCTGCTATGTTTTTATGTTTGGCATTTTTGCTTTCTATTAAAGTAATAGCACGACTTAAAGCAGTAACGTCTTTTTTTAAAATAGATGTAATTAGTGCATCAACATCAATTTCTGCTTTGCGTTTATCTTTGATGGATTTAATTGAGGTTGCATTTGTGATTTCTGAAATAGAAACCCCTTCTTTTTCATGTATTGAAGATTTTTTTTTCTTTGACACTAGCAGACGTATGTTTGTCTAATTTACAATTTTATTTTCAGTAGAAAGAATTAATATTTCAAAGGAACAGCAACCTTTACATCATCCCAGGCCATAGTTATAAACAGATTATCTGTAGAGTTGTCAAAAGATATGGTAAACTGTTCAACAGTATTTTCTAGTTTTTGTACAGGGACTTCAATATTTATGACATCGTAATTAGGATCCCACATCGGTTTCATTTCAGCATTAACACCCCAAGAATATTGTTTGGAATTAAATATGACGCGCCATGTTGAATCTTTTGGAACTGTCCATAACGTATATTTTCTAGCAGCTAATTGAATGCCATTTAATTCCAATGGCTTGTTGGTTTCAAATGTTGTAGCTTCGTTTGCTCCAGTTCGCCATACTTGATTAAAAGGGATTAAAGCACCAAATATTTCGCGATCTTTTTTATAGGGTCTATTATAAAACACTTCAAGTTTTAAATCATTTAATTTAAACTCTACAGTGTCTTTAGGACTTAATCGTTTTGCGAAAATATTTTCGACAAAAGTAGAATATAAAAATAGCCCTAATGCTATCAAGGATAATAGGATTAAGACACGTTTTAGAAAGGTGTTCATATATAGCAATTTAATAAGGCATAAAGATAATTTAAAAGGTATTACTACTATAATACAAACGCCATTTTATTTAGCTTTGTTATATGTTTTAAAAAAAAATTTATGTGTTGTAACACTACATTTTTTTAATCCCTACTTATTTTCCAGAATTTTAATTTTCTTCTGGTTATAAAACCAAGCTTTTTATACAAATTAATGGGGCCTAAATTTGTTTCATCTACATGTAAAAAAGGCGTTTTATTTTTCTCAAATATATTTTTTGAAGTGTGTGTAATGAGTTGTTTTGCATAACCATTACCTGAGTGGTCTGGATGCGTTATAACTGCACTAATTTCAGTAAAATTTTTAGTTTGCATACGTTCGCCCGTTATTGCTACTAGTCTTTTGTTTTTATAAATACCATAATAACGTCCTAAGGTATTTGTTTTGGATTTAAAATACTCTGGGTAAGCAAGCTTAATTAAACGGATTAAATCTTTATAGTGTGAATCATCAAGCTCAATAATATTTTCTGTAATAGGATAATCAATTTTGTTATAAAGTATCATTTGTAAACCCACATATTTTATTGGTGGATTTAAAGTTGAGGGCATTTTTGGTTTATTACCTACAATAAAGAAGTCTTTTATTAATTTGGAATGTTTTTCAATAGCTTGAGCTGTGTCTTCATATTTAACAAAAGCACCAAAAGGTGTATAATCTGTTTGATAAAATTTCACATTACCGTAATCTATACAATTTTTATAATGTGTTTCTGTTAGTGAAAACCAGACGGGGTTATCTAAAACATCTTCGTTTATCATTTTTTTAAACTAATAAATGTGATTCAAGTTGAGTTATGATTTTTTCAATAGAAACATTGTAATCAAACCAAAGTGTATTTTCATTCCTTTTAAACCATGTAAGTTGGCGTTTGGCAAAGCGACGCGTATTTTTTTTAATTTCTGAGGTAGCAAATTCTAAATCCCATTCTCCAGACAGATAATTAAATAGTTCTTTATAACCTACCGTGTTAAGTGCGTTTAAATCTTTATAATCTAATAGACCTTTTACTTCTTCCAGTAAACCTTTTTGCATCATGATATTTACACGCTGGTTTATGCGGTTATATATCATTTCTCGATCAGCAGTTAAACCTACTGTAATCGTTTTGAAGTTGCGTTTTTCTTTTCCTTTGTTTAAGAATGATGAATAAGGTTTCTCTGAACCAATGCAAATCTCTAAGGCGCGAATAACTCGATGCGGGTTATCTATGGTTATGGTGTTATATGAAACAGGGTCCAATGCTTTTAATTGCTCTTGAAGAACCTCTAGCCCTTTTGTTTCTAATTCTTTGTTTAGTTTTTTGCGAATATTTGAACCTACTTTAGGAAAATCATCTAACCCTTTAGTTATTACATCAACATATAATCCTGAGCCACCAACCATTATTACTGCATCTTTATCTTGAAATAATTTTTCTAAACATTGTAAAGCGTCTTTCTCGAAAGCGCCAACATTGTATTCGTCTTTTATGGATTTATGGTGAATAAAATGATGTTTTGCAGATGACAACTCATCTGAGGTTGGTGCTGCAGTTCCAATTTGCATTTCCTTAAAAAACTGACGTGAATCTGCAGAAATAATTTCGGTTTCAAAGTGTTGCGCTAGTTCTATGCTTAGTGCTGTTTTACCAATGGCCGTTGGGCCAACTATAGATATTAAATATTTAGTCTTCATTTAATTTAAATCCACAGTTGCTACAAAATTCTGCATTCTCAGAATGTACATCAAATAAACAATTATTGCAAGATTTAACAGAAGTAGGCTCTTCTTTTTTATCTGATTTTACCATTTGAGCAGATACTATTCCTGTTGGAATTGCAATAATACCATAACCAAGTATCATTATGGCGGAAGCTATTAGTTGGCCAAATGGTGTTTGTGGGGCAATATCTCCATAACCTACAGTGGTAAGAGTCACTATGGCCCAATAGACACTTCTTGGTATACTTGTAAAACCACTTTCTGGAGATTCTATAAGGTACATAAGGGTACCTAGAATAATACAAAGAATTACAACAAAAGATAAGAAGACTGCTATTTTAGCCCGACTTTCTTTTAAAGCGGTAACAAAATTTGTTGATTCGCCCATATAACGGGCCAACTTTAATATTCTAAAAACACGAAGTAATCTTAAGGCTCTTAAGGCTACTAAAGATTGAGAGCCAACAAAAACAAACGACAAATACATAGGAATAGTAGATAGAAGATCAATAATTCCATAAAAACTAAAAATATATTTTCTGGGTGCTTTAATTGTTATAATTCTGGTAATATATTCAATTGTAAAGAGAATAGTAATTACCCATTCTAATACCTTAAAAAGTATATGAAACCTTGCATCTATTTCACGCACACTTTCAAGCATTACTAGAAGAATACTTGCAATGATTACATAAAATAAAACAATATCAAATAATTTTCCAGATTTTGTATTGGCTCCAAATATTATTTCGTGTAACTTAATTTGCCAAGGTCTTAGTTCTCGTTTTTTTAAGAATAATAGATCAATAATTCTATGATAGTATATTTTAGATTTCCTAAAAATCCTATTAATCTTATCCGAAATGCTTTTATTGTTCCCTTTTTTTGACATAAACTCAAATTTACTAAAAGATTATGTATTATTAGTATTAGGTTGAATTTGAATAATTTTTAAAAGCTTATTTTTTCTAACATAATTTTGAATAATATGTTGACTATCTCTATTATTCTCCATAGGTGTAATAATAGATTCCAATACTTCAAGATTAGTTATTTGATAATTTAAATTGAAAAATCCAATACCTTTAAAAACACCATTTTCGATTAATATGGCACTGCGCTCATCAACTTCTCGACCTCTATCAACGATTACCATGTTTTTATTGGAATAGCTGTTTTTTTCAATAAGCGATTGTACGCGTTTGTTATAGGATTCAGGAGACTCTTTCTGAATACAGGCACCTTCACAATTTTTGATTTCATAATTAAAACAACTCGTTTTTGTTTTATATAAACCTGCTAGTTTTTGGCATAAATTATAATCTTCAACGGCTTTGGTTATAAAGCTTTTTCCGCTTTGCCGATTGCTAAATGTGGTTATTGGTTTTTTACGACCGTCTGCCACATCAATCTTTAAATTGAGGTAATCATTTTCATCTTTAAACGCATATAAAGCATGAGTAAAAATGGATCGACGTAATGCTCGGTTATGTATAGGTTTAACTTTTTTTATTTCCTCACTTTCTTTTAAGAGAGCAACGAGCTCACTTCCCGTAGCTTCGTAAGTTACAGTGGATACTTGAGCTTGTATTTTTTTAGATTTAGCATTAGTGCCAGTGAAATGCTGATTAATGCGTTTTTTAATATTATTGCTTTTACCAATATAGATAATATCACCATCAGCTTTATGAATGTAATATACACCAGTGGCAGATGGTAATTCACCAATTATATCTAGATGTCTGGGTTCTAGTTGAAGTTTTGGGTTTAATCTTACGGATTTTTGAATAATACTCTTGGTAGTATCTTTATCGAGTAACATTTTAAACAATTTGACTGTCGCTAAAGCATCACCAGAAGCCCGATGTCTATCTGTTACTGGGATACCGAGCGAGCGCACTAATTTGCCTAAACTATATGATGCTTGTCCAGGAATTAAATCTTTTGAAAGTTCAACAGAACATAATGATTTGCGTTCGTATTCAAAGCCTAACCTTCTAAATTCAGTACATAAAATGCGATAATCAAACTGTGCGTTATGTGCCACTAAAATACAGTCTTCAGTAATTTCAACAATACGTTTTGCTACTTCATAAAATTTAGGTGCATTACGAAGCATATTGCTGTTAATTCCTGTTAGGTTAACTACAAAAGGTTGTATGTCGCGCTCAGGGTTTACAAGGCTTATAAATTGATCAACTACTTCGTGACCATCATACTTATAAATAGCTATTTCAGTTATGCCTTCTTCATTATACTTACCACCAGTGGTTTCTATGTCTAAAATTGCGTAAATAGTATGTTACTTTTTATTTGTTACTAAATTGTTTGATTTCTTAAACCAAAGATACTACTTCCAACCCTAATCATTGTACTTCCGCAGTCAATAGCTAATTTATAATCGCCACTCATTCCCATACTTATAATTTGCAGTTTGCAGTTTTCTGTTTGTAGTGCTTTTAAGGCATTAAATGTAAATTTTAAACGATTGAATTCGTTTTTTATTTGACTTTTATCATCTGTAAAAGTTGCCATGCCCATAACGCCTGTAACTCTTATGTTTTTTAATTCTGACATTGTTTTGGATTGAGTAAATTTGGAAACATCTTCAAAGGACATTCCGAATTTTGAATCTTCTGATGCTATTTTAATTTGAAGTAAACAATCAATAATCCTATCATGTTTTTTTGCTTGTTTATCAATTTCTTTAAGCAATTTAAAATTATCTACACCATGAATTAAAGAAACAAAAGAAGCCATATATTTTACTTTGTTTCGTTGTACATGCCCAATCATATGCCATTTAATATCCTTTGGCATTTCCTCGTATTTCTCAGCCATTTCTTGGATTTTGTTTTCTCCAAATACGCGTTGTCCCGCATTATAAGCTTCCATTAAATCGCTAACAGGTTTTGTTTTAGAAACTGCCACTAGTGTAACATGCTCTGGGATAGAAGATTTTATGGTTTTTAGGTTCTCTTGTATACTCATTATTATTTTTTAAGTTGTTTGTTGTGAAGCTATTTTTATGAACGATCTAACAAACAAACGTTTTTAGAATTCGTAAATCGTAATCCCACTTCTTAACTTAGGTTCAATAAAGGTGCTTTTTGGTGGCATAGTTAAGCCTGCATTGGCAATGGCCTTCATTTCTTCAATTGAAATTGGTACTAATCCGAAGCCAACAGCATATTCGCCTTTATCTACTTTACTTTTTATATTTATTAAATCGTTTTTTCCATGAGAATAATCAATTTGTGTATTGTTGCGTAAATCTGAAATCCCTAAAATTGGTTCCAAAACCGTTTTATATAATATTTGTGTATCTAGCGCTACCAAAGGATTATCGAGACTATAATTATGCTTTCGGAGATAAAGCGAATAAAATTCACCATCAAGATACATGCTGAAATGGTGTTTTCTGCTAGGTATATATAATTCTGGTCCTCTATTTTCTATACGAAAAATAGCATCTAGTTTTATTAAAAAGGCATCTTTAGTTAAACCGTTTAGATCTTTGACTAATCGATTGAATTCATGAATTTTTAAATTGGATTCAGGAATTAAATAACTCATAAAAAAATTATAAGTCTCATTCCCAGTATGAGCATCATTGTCAGATTTTAAATCTTCTGAAAGTAAAAAAGAAGAAGCGGAACGATGATGTCCATCAGCTATATAAATATTTTCAAGGCTTTCAAATTCCTTTTTAATTTGTTCTATGGATGTTGTATTATCTAAAAGCCATAAATAATGGGTATCTCTAAAATGGGTTGTAAATTCAAATTCAGCACGTTCTTTTTGAACTTCTGTAATAATATTAGCAATCACCTCATTATCTGGATAAGTGAGAAGTACGGGTTCAGCATTAAAGCCAACAGTTTTCAGGTAATCTTTAAATATGTTTTCACGATACTCAATGGTATCTTCATGTTTCTTAATGATATCATTTTTATAATCTTCAGAACTTGCTGCGGCTACTATTCCAGTAAATATACTACCGTCTCGATTTACAATTTTGTAAATGTAAAAGTTTGGTTTTTCATCCTCAACGAAAATCCCATCTTCTTTGAATTCTAAATATCTGTTTTTTACTAGAGTATAGCGTTCTTTACCAGTAATGTCTTTATGATATTTGTATCCCGGATTTATAATATGTAAAAATGAAAAAGGGTTATTGTCTAAACGTGATTCTAATTCATCTTGTGTATAGCTTTGGTAAGAACGAGAAGCGACTAAACTAACTTTATCTCGCGCTGGTCTTACTGCTTTAAATGGGATTATTTTTGCCATATTAACGAACTTGTCATTACTAAGAGTTTTGCAATGTGTTAATCTGTTTTTTTATAAATAGATTGCCACATCACGCAAAAAAGAGTGATTCGCAATGACTTATAATTGTTTACTTTGAAAACTGTTTTGAAACTTTTTCAGCTTTTCTGCTTTCAGAGTAATCGTAAAAACCTTCTCCTGATTTTATTCCTAATTTACCTGCTCGTACCATGTTTACTAACAAAGGGCAAGGTGCGTATTTGGGTTTTTTAAATCCATCATACATCACATTCAAAATAGATAAACATACATCTAAACCAATAAAGTCTGCTAACTGTAATGGGCCCATAGGATGCGCCATACCTAGTTTCATAACAGTGTCAATCTCATCAACACCAGCAACACCATTGTACAATGTTTCTATAGACTCATTGAGCATGGGCATTAAAATACGGTTTGCTACAAAACCAGGATAGTCATTTACTTCAACAGGGACTTTGCCTAAGGCTTTAGAAAGCTCCATAATGGTATTAGTAATTTCATCACTTGTACTGTAACCTCTAATAATCTCAACCAATTTCATGATTGGTACAGGATTCATAAAATGCATCCCAACAACTTTGTCTGGTCTAGAAGTTACAGCTGCTATTTGTGTTATAGAAATTGAAGATGTATTTGTTGCTAAAATTGTTTCTTTAGGACAAGTATTATCTAATTCTTTGAAAATTTTTAGTTTTAAGTCTACGTTTTCCGTCGCTGCTTCAATAACTAAATCAATGGCTTTAACGCCATCTGCTAAGCTGGTGTAGGTCGCTATGTTAGATAGAGTTTTAGATTTCTCCGCTTCAGAAATTTTCTCTTTAGCTACCATTCTACCTAAATTCTTGACAATGGTTGCCATTCCTTTTTCTAAAGAAATTTCATTAATATCAATAAGAGCAACTTTAAACCCACTTTGAGCAAAGGTGTGAGCAATACCATTTCCCATGGTGCCCGCTCCAATAACAGCTACGTTTTTCATCTGTTTATTTTTATTTTGTTGTATTGGTCAGATGTAACATGTCATATTTGTATTTTAGAATGTATCTGAATTTTAGTTATAAATGTTTCATTTAAAAACTATTTATAATTTGAGTTGCAACACGTAAAGCTTCAGTACCATCATGAAGCGTAACAATAGGTATTGTATCATTATTTATAGCATCGGCAAAGGTTTCCAATTCATCTAGAATTGAATTATTGTCTGGAATAGGTGGATTATCAAAGTAGATTTGCTTTTTAATGCCTTCCGCATTTTGAAGTATCATATCAAAATCTCCTGGGTTTTGCGGAGCATCTTTCATTTTTACTACTTCACATTTTTTCTCTAAGAAATCAACAGAGATGTAAGCATCTTTTTGAAAGAAACGTGCTTTACGCATTTTTTTAAGTGAAATTCGACTAGCCGTTAAGTTTGCAACACAGCCATTTTCAAACTCTAACCTAGCATTGGCAATGTCAGGTGTGTCACTAATAACTGCAACACCACTTGCTGAAACGCTTTTAACTTTAGATTTCACAACACTTAAGATAATATCGATGTCATGAATCATTAAGTCTAAAACAACTGGAACATCTGTGCCTCTAGGATTAAATTCTGCCAAACGATGTGTTTCAATAAACATTGGTGAATTAATATCATCTTTCACAGCAATATAGGCAGGATTAAAACGCTCAACGTGTCCTACTTGTCCACGTAAATTATGTTCTGCTAAAAGTTCTCTAATATGTTCCGCTTCTTCAACAGTATTTGTAATTGGTTTTTCAATAAAAATATGCTTTCCTTTTGCAATGGCTTGTTTTGCACAATCATAATGAGATAATGTAGGCGTAACAATGTCGACTACATCCACGGCATCAATTAATGCATCAATAGAGTTAAAAAACTTATATCCAAATTCTGCCTCTACCTTTTTACCATTTTCTTCATCGGCATCATAGAACCCAACAAGGTTATATTTTTCTGATTGTTTAAGAAGTCTTAAATGAATTTTACCTAAGTGACCAGCACCAAGAACTCCAGCTTTTAGCATAATGTTTACGTTTTCAACAAAAATAAGATATTTAAAACATGAAGTTAAGTAATTAATCTAAAATTTTAGGTTTATAATTATGAAAAATAAAATCTGAACAAAAAGTTTAAAGCTTGAAAATCTTTGCCTAATTTTAGCAAACCAAACACCACCAAAATTGAAAGATACTTTTAAGCACCAAGGATTAAGACAGCAACTTGTTAACATATTAAAAAACAAAGGTATAACAGATGCTAAGGTTTTAAAAGCTATCGACAAGATACCAAGGCATTTGTTTATGGATTCTAGTTTTTTAGATCATGCGTACCAAGATAAAGCGTTTCCCATTGGAGCAGATCAAACCATTTCCCAGCCATATACAGTGGCTTTTCAATCTGAATTATTACAAATAAAGCCTGGAGATAAAATTCTTGAAATTGGAACAGGAAGTGGTTATCAAACAGCCGTTTTATGTGAATTAGGCGCTAAAGTTTATAGCATTGAGCGCCAGAATGAATTGTTTAAAAAAACTAGTAAGTTTCTCCCAAAATTGGGGTATCGTGCTAAGAAACTTATTTTTGGAGATGGGTATATTGGTCTTGAAGAAGAAGCACCTTTTGATGGCATTATTGTAACAGCAGGCGCACCGTTTGTGCCTAAACCTTTACTTAGTCAATTAAAAATAGGAGGAAAGCTTGTAATTCCTGTTGGTGTTGATGTGCAAGTGATGACTATGTTTACTAGAAAAGACCAAAAAGAATTCGATCAAGAAGAATTTGGAGAGTTTAGATTTGTGCCTTTATTGGAGGATAAAAATTAGTTTTCTTTTCTATGCTTTCTCAAAAACACCAAATAGTTCCTTGCCCATTCTAGGTTCGATAGAATTATAACATTTCTCAAAAGTTTTTACTTTAAATAAAGGTTCAAAATAGCCTAAATACTCTTTTTTTGTACCACCAAAGGGACGCTTTTCCATATCGCCTGTTAGTGGTATATCAAACCATAAACCGGCGAGTTTTCCATTGTCGTTTAACAGACTATATAATTTATTAGCATAGCGTTCACGATTAGATTTGGTAGGTGGAAATGAACAGAAAAACGTTTGCTCTAAAACTAAATCGTATGTTTCTTTATGTGTAAAAAAATCACCTTCTATACTCTGATTTAAAGAAAAATCTGGAACTCTTTTCTGGAACGCCTCAAGTGGCGCTTTAGAAATATCTAATACATAAACATTCTTAAAACCTTGTTTAAGAAGGTATTCTGCTTCGTAAGAGTTACCAGCGCCAGGAATTAATATTTTTAAATCTCTATTATCTAATTGATCAATATAGGTTTTAATCGGTCTTGAAGGTGCACCAATATCCCAACCTGTCTGGTTTTTTAAATAGCGTTTGGACCAATATTGTTTTTGTTCTTTTGATGTCTCTTGATTAGACATATTTAATCTTTAAAAGCCTTATTAAATATTTCAGCACCACCAACAACAGGCAAATTTAAATGTGTTCCATCTAAATCAATAGTTAATTCTGTTCCTGGTTTTGGATGTAAAGTATATTCTTTATCACTAGAAAAAATTAACAACCCAATTTGCTGTCCAGCCTTAATTATTTGGTCGTCTGGTTGTAAATCAAAAGTAACGTCGTAAAATTTACCAGCTTTTAAGGGCTTACTTTCTGTTAATGATTTATAATTTTGAGGATCTGCCCAACCTCGTGTTATTATATTGTCGGTAGTTTTTGCTCTTCTACTAGAATTCCATGGAAGTGAAACTAACCAAACTGATAAATTAGCAGCAGGTTTATTACTTGCTAATTTTACGGTAATTTGTGCTAAACCTGAAATATGGATATCCTTAGAGAGTTTTGGTGTAACATATAACAGACGGTGGTTCGTAATTTCTGCTTGTGCCAGAGCTTCGCCAGAAAATGAATAGTTATCAACTAAAGTTTCTTTACCTTGTTTTTCTTGTTTTATAGTGCTTAAGTTACCCGTTTGTGGAGCACCAGAAGTTAAATATAAAGTCACATCTGAAGTATCTGGGTTTGGGTAATCTTTATAAGCTGTTGGCGCTTCCATTTTATCGTCTTCACGAACAATCCATGCTTTATTTGGTTCATCCTCAATACCATTTTCAATACCGTGCAAATAATGAGTAAACCATTTGTTCATCATACTTACTGGTGGTGGCCCACCATGACCATATTGATGATAGTATATGCCTGTTTCTAAGCCCATTTCTTTGGCTTTCTTATAGATACGATAACTATGTTCTGGCATCACATTCCAATCGTTAAAACCATGAGACATCAATAAAGCTGCTTTCATAGGTTCCATATCGTTTAAATAATCTCGTCCGGCCCAAAAATTGTTATAATCACCTGTCAGTCTATCCATACCGTTTTTCATTTCGGTATCACGAACTTTTATATTGTTGTGAGCGCGTTTCGATTCATCACCGCTATGTATGTAATCGTATAACACATCGATATCTTCACCTAAATATCCACCCGGAGAACGCACTAAACCGTTTGAACGGTAATAATGATAATAGGATGTGTTTGGTGCAATAGGAATAATAACCTCTAAACCTTCAACACCTGTAGTTGCTGCTGCTAATGGAATTGTTCCGTTGTATGATGTACCAGTCATTCCTACTTTTCCAGTACTCCATAACGCTTTAACTTCCTCATTCCCATAAGGTTCTGTATACCCTTTTGCACGACCATTTAACCATTCTATAACTGCTTTAGGAGCCAGTGATTCGTTATCATCACCAACAGTTGGTGAACCTTGAGATAATCCTGTGCCTGGAGAAGAAGAGTGCACGACTATATATCCCCTTGGAACCCATTTTTTTATTTGAGAAGTGGAAATGGTTGGTCTCTCACCTAATCGCGTTACTTCGGGATGGATACGCTCTTTCGCTGCATCACCTAATTCATGATTTACATCCCAAAATACTCCATCGACATCTGGTGCAACACCCGCATAATAAGGGCTAGATTCGTAAATCACAGGTAATTTTAACCCTTCAGTATCCGTTTGGTATGGTCTTGTTACATCTACATGCATCCGATCTAATTTGCCATCGCCATCGGTATCAAAAGTGGTTTCAACAAATAAATCATGTCTAATCCATTTCTCAGGTGTGTTAAATGCTTCAACTATTTGTGCTTCACCATCCTTAAATACAGGCTTTGTTAGTTCTTGTGCATTATTTTTAAATACAAATGTGATTAAAAATAAGAGTAGTAAATATTGATTTTTAAACATAACAGATAGGAATTATGATGGTTAGAAAAATTTTATTTAATGTAAGTATTTTTTTGGAATTGGATGGTCTTTGGTTTCTTGTGCCCAATAAATATTAATTATCCACCAGCGTTTACCATCGTTTAGTAATTGAATACTATTGATACCTCGCATAAAAGGCATGTCATCAGACTCACTATGAAAAGATTCGTAAGTACTAAATACTTGGGTTATGTTCCCAAAGGTGTCAATTTTTCGGTGTATTTCCTTTTCAAAAAAACCATTTTCAACCAACCATTTGCCAGAACCTTCTATATAATCGTTAGGACTCATATATCGCACTCTATAGTTTTCGGCCTTATCTTTGCCGGAAGGTATCAATTTTGCATCGGGTTTAAATAGAAACTTAAATTGTTTCCAATTTCTTTTTACTCCTTTTTCTCCTGAAATGACAGCGTATAAGGTTTTAATAGTAGTATCTAAAGTTAAAACAGAAGTGCTATCAATTTCAAATTCAACTTCGTTCTCTTTCATTGATTTTTCTTGAGCCTGAATATTAAAAGACAAAACACTAGTTAATAGAAATACTAATAATTTTTTCATAATGAAAATTTTAAAGTGGTAAATTATAGAATATCAATAATTTAAACCGTTAAGAAACCCTTAAAATTATTTGTAAACTTTCTTGATTCTATCAAGATCTCGCTTATTGTCTCTATCCTTTATAGTTTCACGCTTATCGAACAATTTTTTCCCTTTAGCTAATGCAATTACAAGTTTCGCATAGCCTTTATCATTAATAAACAATCGCAATGGTATAATGGTTAGCCCTGTGTTCTGGACTGCTTTATTAAGCTTTTTAAGTTCTTTTTTATTTAAAAGTAACTTTCTAGTAGCTTTTGGTTTGTGGTTGTAGTAATTTCCAAAAGCATATTCTTGAATGGTCATATTTACTGCAAAGAGTTCACCATTTTCACTAAACTCACAAAAACTTTCAGTAATAGAGGCTTTACTACTTCTGATGGATTTTATTTCGGTACCTGTTAACACAATCCCAGCGGTGTACTTATCTAAAATTTCATATTGAAAGCGTGCTTTCTTATTCTGTATGTTAATGTTTTTTTGCATGAAGTACAAAACTACATAAATTATTGTGAGAATTTCATTTGAATTTATTCAAAAGTTAAAGAAACATTAATCCGTTTTAAGATTGCAGAATTACTACTATTTTAGCCAATATGAAGAAATTTCTGTTATCGTTTATTTTATTGATTGTTTTGTTCTCATGCAAAAGCGTTAAAAAGCATAATGCCCAAATCACCAAATTGCACAGCGTTGAAGATTTACATCGAGACATTGATAAGTTATACCAACAATTGAAACGTCATCATCCTAAATTATATCAATATACTTCTAAAGCAAAATTAGATTTTAAGTTTGACAGCTTAAAAACATCTATAAACACACCGATTGATTCAAGAACATTCTATAAAAAAACAGCTCCTGTTGTATCTTATGTAAAACAAGGTCATGTTTCTATAGGTTCAGTAGGCAAGTGGTTTACAAAAAAGGAACGAAAACAACTTAAAAAGAAGAAGTTTGAATTTTATGATTTAGATTTTGATTATTTAGAGGGTAAACTTTGGGTAAGAGATTATAGAGGTAAAGATTCTACTTTGGTAGGAAATGAAATAGTAAGTATAAATGAAGAATCAGCTTTAAAATTAGTTGAATCCTATAAAACACGGTTCTCTTCTGATGGCTATAATAGAACCCTTTATGATCGGTATGTATCTAAAGGGTTTTCTGTGTTTTATTACAGAGACAAAGGATATGTTGATAGTTTAAAAGTCACCTTTAAATCGAATGATTCACTGTTTACAAAAATATTTAAACGCATTGATAAAAAGCAAAAGAAAGACAAACATGCAAATACCACTTCCGTAGAAAAAATAAAACCTAAAAAGCTCACAAAAGAAATAAAGAAGACTCGTAAACTAGCTAAGAGGAAAAGAAAAAAGGATCATAAAAAATACGGTTATTTAGGAAAGCGAAATCAGTATACGCGTAATTTTAGTTTTATTGGAAAAGATAGCTCTGTAGCGCATATGAAGTTGCGAAGCTTCACCAATGGCAATTATAAGAAATTTTACAAGGAGAGTTTTTCTAAAATATATTCAGCACAAACCAAACATTTTGTTTTAGACCTAAGGGATAATGGTGGAGGGCGTATCTCAGAAATTGATTATTTATATTCCTATTTAACAGACAAAGACTATCAATTTATAACAGAAAGTGAAGTTACAAGTAGAACACCTCTTTTAAAGTCGTTCATGACCAATACCACATCAAACAGTCTGAAGGTTACAGGTGCTTTGTTATACCCAATTGTGGCAGCTCATAATCTTCTTAAAACACGAAAAAGAAATAAAAAACTGTATTATAAGTTCAATAAGCACACTAAAATAAAAGCTCCAAATGAGTTAAACTATAAAGGTAAAATATATGTACTTATAAATGGAAATTCATTTTCAGCATCTTCATTGTTATCTACACATTTAAAATCTAATAAACGTGCCACTTTTGTTGGCGAAGAAACTGGAGGAGCTTTTAATGGAACAGTAGCAGGGATTTATAAAACTTATCAACTTCCAACTTCTAAAATAAAAGTGAGGATGGGTTTAATGCAAATAGAAGCGCATCAAAAACAAAGTCCTGACGGTTATGGTATTAAACCAGATGTAAAGATGGTGCCAACAGTTGAAGATAGAAAAATGAATCGTGATGTAGAATTAGAGTGGGTTTTAAAAGATATTTATAAAGACTATTAATTTCCTCAAAAAAACTGTTAATCCTTTAAAACCTTGAATCTAAATTCGTATTTTTGATTTTCGATTTTTAAATAGTAAACTTCAAAATTATTATATGAATTCATACGATGTAGCCGTTATTGGTTCTGGCCCTGGAGGATATGTAGCAGCTATTCGTTGCGCACAATTAGGGATGAAAACTGCCATTATAGAAAAATATTCAACATTAGGAGGCACCTGTTTAAATGTAGGATGTATTCCTAGTAAAGCACTTTTAGATTCATCACATCATTACGATGATGCCGTTAAGCATTTTGAAGAACATGGGATTGAAATTCCTGGTGATATTAAAGTGAATTTAGAGAAAATGATTGCTCGTAAACAAGCAGTTGTTGATCAAACTACAGGTGGTATTGATTTCTTAATGAAGAAAAATAATATTGATGTCTATCAAGGTTTAGGCAGCTTTAAAGATGCTACACATATTACTGTTTCTGGAGAAGAAACTAATGAAATTGAAGCAAAAAATACGATTATTGCAACAGGCAGTAAACCATCGAACTTACCATTTATAAAACTTGATAAAGAACGAATCATTACATCTACTGAAGCTTTAAAGCTTAAAGAAATTCCAAAGCACATGATTGTTATTGGAGGTGGTGTTATTGGTTTAGAATTAGGACAAGTATACAGACGTTTAGGTGCTGAGGTTACTGTTGTTGAGTATATGGATAGAATCATTCCAACCATGGATGCAGGTTTATCGAAAGAACTTAATAAGGTTTTTAAGAAAGCTAAATTTAAAATGCAAGTGTCTCACAAAGTAAAATCTGTTGAGCGTGTTGGGGATGAGGTTATTGTGAAAGCTGATAATAAAAAAGGAGAAGAAGTAGAATTTAAAGGCGACTATTGTTTAGTGTCAGTTGGCCGCAGCCCCTATACGGCTGGTTTAAATACTGAAGCTGCAGGCGTGAAGTTAGATGATAGGGGTAGAGTAGAAGTTAATGGACATTTACAAACATCGGCTCCAAATATTTATGCTATTGGAGATGTTGTTAAAGGCGCCATGTTAGCTCATAAAGCGGAAGAAGAAGGTGTTTTTGTTGCTGAAATTATTGCTGGACAAAAGCCACATATAGATTATAACTTAATTCCAGGGGTGGTTTACACGTGGCCAGAAATTGCTGCTGTTGGTAAAACAGAAGAACAACTTAAAGAAGCGGGTGTTGCATACAAAACAGGTTCTTTTCCAATGCGTGCTCTAGGTAGAAGTCGAGCGAGTATGGATATAGATGGTTTTGTAAAAATTCTTGCAGATAAAACAACTGATGAAATTTTAGGTGTACACATGATTGGTGCTCGTGCAGCAGATTTGATAGCAGAAGCAGTTGTTGCTATGGAATTTCGCGCTTCCGCAGAAGATATATCTCGTATGTCTCATGCACATCCAACATATACAGAAGCTATTAAAGAGGCGGCATTAGCGGCTACTGAAGATAGAGCGTTACATATTTAATTAAAGATACTTCTGCTTAAGCAGAAATTGTAAAAAAAAAGGCTGTCTTGAATTCAAGACAGCCTTTTTTTTTAAAATACCTTTTTCTAAAACAAATCATTCAAAACTTTTGCCAATCGAATTCCAGCAATTTGTAATTGACTTCTAACCGTTTTAAAATGATTGTAAGAATACTTATATCTTAAGTTTTCATCAGGTTTAGCAGAAGCATATACTTTTTTTGTTAATTGATGTGTTTCATTTACCCAATCAATAACAGAACCTTCTTGAATCATTTTCACTTGTTGTTTACTTAAAACATCAGCGTTTTCAGCTAATTCATTATAACTCATATTAAAATTCTCAATCATTTCGCTATCCCAAACTCTATGTAAATTAGAATCTTTGTAAAACCATTGTACTTTAAAATCGTTACCACCTTTATCTTCTTGTAATCCAACATGCATAGGTTGGTGTAAATCACCAATCAAATGAATTAAGAGCTTTAAGTAGAATGCTTTATCATCATCTGACGCATTATTATCAACTATAATCTTTTTGCAATATGCTATACCTGAGGCTAAATCACCTTTAGTATTCTTTTTAGAGTCTTCGTAGTTTTCATCCATAGACATATTAATATAATGCCATGTATAAAACTCATTGTAACGTTTGTCCGATTTTATCTCATCAGCAAATGTAGAAACGAAAGCTAGTGACTTTCTTTTTAATAAGCGCTTAACTTCTCTTTTGGCTTTTCCGCATAAATAATCATCTGCTATTTTTCCAACAACACGATGTCCAGTTGCTCCCCAAAAATCATCTAGCGCATGACTTTGTAATGGTAAAATAAAAAGGGCAACTAAAAGGTAGGTGTATAGTAATTTCATGTGTTTGTATTTATTGTTTTTTAATTGGCGCATGTTGTTCGCTATTAATCATTTTATTGAGTGATAACAACTTTAACATGCTCGATTCATAAATTAAAATTTTAGCTAATTTATAAATATCAGACTTAAGAATATAGATTTAACAAAAGTTTAATTTTTTTGAAACAAATGCGTGTTAATGATGCAAGGATTTAAAGTAAAGACATATTATTTTTTGTTTTTTTGCATATCATGTGACTTTTAAAAAAGGCCGTGTCTTAAACAATGTAACAACTTAATAGCGAAAGCTAAATTTGAAAATTCTAGACAACATTAATAAACTATCTGACGAAGATCTGGTTGAAGCCATTGTGAATACAAATAACACATTGCTTTTCGAGACCTTGTATGATAGGTATGCTGGATTAGTATATAATAAATGCTATGGTTTTGCAAAGGATGGTGACGAAGCGAAAGATTTAACACAGGACGTATTTTTAAAACTCTTTGTTAAGTTAGCTAGTTTTAAAGGGAAATCGAAATTTTCAACATGGTTATATGCGTTTACTTATAACCATTGTGTAAATTATGTTACTAGAAATACGGCTAAGAAATTTGAAAAGCGGTCGGTTGATTATAAAGATATAGAAAACCTCTCTGATGATTATGATGAAGATGATACTAGTTTTCTGAATATGAAAGTTGAAAAATTAAAAGTAGCATTAGAGCTTATTTCTCCTGAGGAGAAAATGATTTTATTGTTAAAATATCAAGATTATTTAAGCATAAAGGAAATTGAAAATGCCCTTGGTATTGGAGAAAGCGCAGTTAAAATGAGAATTAAACGTGCCAAAGATAAGCTTATAACCGTATATAACAAAAACCAAAATTAATGGATAATCCATTTAAACATATAAACCAACCACTTAAAGAAGTTCCGCAGGAACTTAAGTCTAAGGTTATGAGTGATATTGCCATGGCAAAACTCATTATGGATTTGGCTGCCCTGTTTTCATATAATATTGGTGATGTTATTGAAACAGTTATGCGAAGTAGAAAACCCAATAAATAAAATATAACACCAAAAACAACCCTAACTAAAATAGATAAAAAATGGAAAAAGCGACACAATGGAAAGATATGGCGATGGAATCTCTATCGACGATGTGGCTGGAAATATCCAAAATATTCCCAAACATTATAGGAACTATAATTGTGCTGGTTTTTGGCTGGCTTTTAACAAAACTTATAGTAAAAATTATTAAAAAGGCATTAAAATTAGCAAAAGCAAACAAACTAGACGATGCTATAAATGAAATAGAGATTGTTGAAGGTAAAAAGCTAAACTTTGATACGATAAAAGTGGTCTCTAGTTTTGTAAAGTGGATCATGTATATCATGTTATTGATAATGGCATCAGACATTATGAACTTAACAATGATTTCCGAGCAGATCAGTAATTTATTAGCCTATTTACCTCAATTATTTGCTGCGTTAGTCATATTTACCATCGGATTAATTTTAGCAAATCTTATCAAAAAAGGCTTAAAATCGTTTTTTGAGTCGATGGATTTATCAGGAGCTAAGATAATAAGTCAAGTTGTGTTTTTTATTATTTTGATTTTTGTTTCTATAACAGCTTTAAATCAAGCAGGAATTGATACTGAAATTATTACAAGTAACTTAACAATGATTTTGGCAGCATTTTTATTAGCCTTTGCACTAGCATTTGGTTTCGGAGCTCAAAAAATTGTAGGCGATTTATTAAGAACTTTTTATACTAGAAAGACTTATGAAATAGGGCAGAAAATAGAGTTTAATAATATTAAAGGAAAAGTTGAATCTATTGACGGTATAACAGTAACGATAAAAACTAAAGAAGGAAAATTAATAGTACCAATTAAAGATATTGTAGAGAGTCTAGTAAGTATAAAGGTTTAACTTTAAGTTAGGGTTGAAATTGGTTGGTTACTTTTCTGTAAACTGAAAAACTCTCTACATCTTATAATCCCTTTTCATTAATTTGAAAGGGGATTTTTTTTAGAATTTTTCAAGAATTTGTAATACATCCTTTTTGTAACTTCTACTAATCGTTAATGTGATGTTGTTTATTGTAATTTCTTCGTTAGTGAACGACGTAATATGTTTTAATGCTATAATATAAGAACGATGAATTCTTATAAAACTTTTACTAGGGAGTTTTGCTTCAATGGCACTTATAGTTTCTCTAGTAACTATGGTTTCATCGGCTAAATGAATTTTAATGTAATCGCTATAGCTTTCAATATAGATGATAGATTTAAAATCAATTTTAATCATACGTCGGTCTGAACGCACAAACATAAAAGCGTTGTTATCTGTTTCTATATATTCAGTATGTTTTGAATCTATATGAATATCAAAATAATTATTCACTGCCTTTAATAATCTATCAAAAGAAATAGGCTTTAGCAGATAATCTACAGCTTGCAATTCAAAACCCTCAACAGCAAAATCACGATAGGCTGTTGTGAAAATAATTTTCACCTCCTTATTAATAGATTTCGCAAAAGATATTCCAGAGATTTCGGGCATATTAATATCAAGAAAAACTAAGTCTATTTTATGTGCTCTTAGCGCACTAAAAGCTTCAATGGCATTAATGCAACTCGCAATAATTTTTATATTAGGTATTTTTGATACGTGTGTAGCTATAACTTCTCTAGCAATAGCTTCATCATCAACTATAATACAAAATATGTCTTTGTTTTCTGACATAAATTAAACGGTGTTAAGTTTTAAATTTACTTTAAATAATCCGTTTTCATTATTAATGGTTAGTGTGTATTGGTCTTTATATAATAAATCTAGTCGTTTTTTAATGTTGTCTAAACCTATTCCGTTTTCTGAAATAGCATTGATTGTACTTGTGTTTTTAATTTCAAAAAAGAGGCTCTTGTTTTTGCAAAACAACTTAATGCCAACATTTAGAATACCTTTTTTTAAGCTACCATGTTTAAAACTGTTTTCCACAAATGGCAGTAGGAGCATAGGCGCTATTTTGGTGTCTACTAATATGTTTTTAATCTCAAAATTAATATGAAGTGTATCATTAAAACGCATTTTTTCTAACTCAATGTAATCATTAATGTGGTTTATTTCGTCATTAAGAGATACAAAAGGTTTGTCTACTTGGTACAATAAATAATCCAATAAGTTGGAGAGTTTTAAAATCATTTCTGGCGTTTCATCTGCTTTTTTTAAAGCAAACCCATACATGGTGTTTAAGGTGTTAAATAGAAAATGTGGATGAATCTGCATCTTCAAATAATTCAGCTCTTGCTCTTTTAATTTTAGTTGTGTTTCTAGAATTTTAGTTTCTAGAATTTTTGTTTCCTCACTGTTTTTTAAATTTAGTTTGAGAAGTGTAAATGCGCTAACTAAAAGTACCACCATATATACACCTGTGGCTACAAACAAAATGTTTTTTGTAACCGGATTCATGGCCTCGTAATTAAACTGGGCGATATAAATAAGGCTAAAAAAAATAGATACCATAATTAAATACACCGAAACAATAAATGTATACAGGCTGTATAATCCGAAAAGGATATACCGTTTTGTTATAAGGTAATCGGGTATTAATTTATAAATTGAAACGTATGTTGTAGCTATGGTAATAGGCATTAAGAACAATGAAAACGCCAAAATATCATTAAAATTTTCACTTCCAGCACCAAAAAAATAAGTAAAAAAAAGCAAGACACCACACCAAAAAATAATGTGTAATAGCGCTCGTCCTAAACCTTTTAAAATAAATAATTTGATAACCATAAATTAATTTAAGTTATACAATAATACTATAATTTTGAGGTGTATTTTTATTTTGTAGATGAATAACTGCTTTAGTAAGGGTTTCTACATTATGTAATAACGATTGTTAATTTGGTCGTTCGTCGCATATTAATTTTTAAAGCATTTTTATCTGGTAAGTTTGAACCATATTAATCAAAAAACAAACAGTTATGTATTTAATTATGATGTCATCATTTCCATTATGTTTCTCAGCAGTAAATCCATTTGTAGATAGGTTTAATGAAGGTGGCCCTTTGTTTATGTCGCTTATACTTATTAGCTTTTTATTGTCTATAGGGTTTTTAATCAAAGGATTTATTAGCTTAAAGAAGAACGATTTAATCTCCGAAAAAATGATAAAAATGACTGTGGATAGCAGTTTGTTAGGTTTAGTGTTAGGCTTTTTAGGGTCTGTTATAGGTTTAATAACTGCTTTCGATAGTCTTGAGGCTATGGGAGATGTAGATCCTTCAATTTTTGCAGGAGGACTTAAAGTATCCTTACTAACAGCAACTTTTGGGTTGTTTACTTTCGTGATTTCCAGAATTGGCATATTAATTTTACGTGGGTTGCAAAAAAGCTAGTATTAGGCAGTAGTTCTTCATCAATCAATAAAAAGATCCTTATTCTGTGAAGATGAAAAGTAGCTTTTTAATTATATTTTTTACATCTAGATTATTGAGGTTAGGTCTTAATGCTATTCATAAAGGTTTTCATGTATAATCTTTTTTTGGGCTGGTTTGAAGGTTGACACATTTTTTAATTATTTATATCCGCCGTTATGATGCAATTAAAAAAGCACATAACAACGTATAACAAAAATACGCTTATGCTAATTCAATGGCTATTTCTGTTTGATTCTAAAGTTTGCCTTTATCGTCTTTAAACCAATACAAAGTTTCACCCATATCACGTTCAATTCGTTCAATAACAGTTATTAAGTCATTGCAAACTTTTACTTTATCTCCTACTTTAAATTTATTTTTTATCATTTTAATCGCTTTAAATTTGTTATACAATACGATAAGCACTTCATAAAATTCAGGGCCTTAATACCAATTATTACAATTTTAATTAAATTGTAAATAGAATAAAAAGAGCAGTACATACACAGCTAGATAAAACAAATAAAAATTTCTAAATTTTTTATAGGCCTTGTTCTCTGGATACATATTTCCAAAAAGGGCTTTAATTTCTTTAAAAAAAAGCGGTTTTATATTGATTGTCCAACTTTCTGTTTGGTAAACAATCTTTCTAAATTTACTTCTATAATAGGTTAGAGGTAATCCCCATAAAATAAAAATAATAAGCCATATGTTGTTTTTTAAGTACTCTAACATGTTTTATTTTTTTGGAAACCAAGGGAAAAATGAACTTGTTTGCTTCATGTAATTTTGATAGTCCGGTTTTTTATCTTTTAAAGAATCTTCTAAAAGGGATACACCAGAAATCTTAATAATTAAAAAAGTCATAGCCATAGATCCTAAAATTGGCCAATAAATACCTGATGACACACAAAAAAGAGCGTAACCCCACCAAATTGCCGCATCTCCAAAATAATTAGGATGACGTGTATACTTCCACAAACCTGTGTTTAAGACTTTGCCTTTATTACTTAGATTACTTTTAAATTTTGTTAGTTGATAATCGCCTACACTTTCAAAAATAAACCCGATAATCCAAACGAGTATGGCTACATAATCTATCCACGATATTTGATTAGATTGAGTATAATTATTTGATCCTAATAATGGTAAGGAAACGATAAGTATTAAAACACCTTGTAATAGAAAGACTTGGAAAAAGCTTACCCACCAGTAGCGATGTGTTCCATACTTTCTTCTAAATTCTTGATACCTAAAATCTTCACCCTTCCCAATATTTCTGTAAGCTAAATATATGGACAATCGTAAACCCCAAAGTGTTACTAAACCAAGTAATATAATATGTCGTGTATAAACAACATCTTGATAAAAAAAGTAAACGGCATTAACAATGACAAAACCAGATCCCCAAAATATATCAACTATACTGGCATTTTTTAAGTAAACACTTAAAATCCATAACAGGATAATACATATAAGAATAACTAGAGCTGCTTTTAAGAATAAAAAGACCATGCGTGTAACTAAATTTATTTCCAAGTAAGATAATAAATTTTATCACCATAAAAATTTATTTAAGAAAATAGATTAGAGACATTCCTAGAATTCATTATTCAAAAATTACTACCTCTTATTCCGTCTATTATAATTCTTATCGCCTTTAGTTTTTGGCTTTTTGTATTTGGCAGCAATTTTAAACTTATAAGAACCTCCTAAGTTTTCTTTAGAGTTCTTTTCAGATTTATCATGAAACGCTGGTCCTGGCGCATCTTCGTCTTTACGTTTAAAAGGGTTGTTATGTTCTTTTATTTGTGGACGTTCCTCTTCGATAAGGTCGGTAGAAATTTCAACGGTGTCAGGAATGTCTATAACCGTGATGGTCATTTTCATTAACAACTCAATATTTTCAATAGATTCTTGTTCCTTTTCTGTAGAAAAAACTAAAGCTTGACCTTCGCGTTCAGCGCGCCCTGTTCTACCAATACGGTGCATGTAGTTTTCAGGAAAATCCGGTGTATCAAAATTAATTACATGAGAAACGTTATCAATATCGAGTCCACGTGCCATAACATCAGTAGCTACTAAAATACGGTTATCACCATTTCTAAATTGCTCAATACTTCGCAGTCTGTAATTTTGTGTTTTGTTAGAATGTATAACACATAATTCATCATGAAAGCGTTCATCTAAATTTTCGAACAAACGGTCCGCCATACGTTTATAAGCAACAAAAACCAGCACCTTGTTATAGGTTTCGGTATCTTTTAAGAGATGCGTCAATAAATTCACCTTCGTGTAAAAGTTAGGCACATTATAACGTTGCTGTGAAATATTTTCAAGTGGTGTTCCAGAAACCGCTATAGAAACTCGTTCTGGACTTTTAAAGAAATCGTTAAGCAGCAAATTAACATCTTGCGTCATGGTTGCTGAAAACATTATGTTTTGTCGACGCTCTGGTAAAATGTCAAAAATATTTATTAGTTGATGTCTAAAACCTAAGTCTAGCATCACATCCACTTCATCAATCACTAATTTCTGAATCGATTTAAGTTGTAAAACCCGACTCAAAGCCAAATCATATAAGCGCCCAGGTGTGGCCACTAAAATATCAACACCGTCAGCAATAGCATGCTTTTGTGTATTAATATTTGTACCACCATAAACTCCTAAAATACGATTGTTAATGTATTTTGAAAGCTTTTCAATTTCATCAACGACCTGAACAACCAATTCGCGCGTAGGGACTAAAACCAAAACACGAGGGTTTTCTTGCTCTGAAAACTTCAAATCTTTAAGAATAGGCAACATGTAGGCAAAGGTTTTTCCTGTACCTGTTTGCGCAATACCAACGACATCCTTTCCTGAAGAGACCACATTAAAGGCTTGCTCCTGTATTGGTGTAGGTGTTATGAACCCTAAATCGTCTAAGGCGTTAAAAAGTTGATTGTTTATGTTTAAATCGTGAAAAGTCAAAATGTTACTATTTTGTTGGCAAAGTTAAACTTATTCTTGGCTTTAAACTAAATGGCTGTTGTGTATTTCAATATTATAAGCAGCCTCAAACGTTTTGTTAGAATCTAAACTCAAGATTCCTTCTTTGTCTTTAAGCTTTTGGTTAGTAGTTTCATTATCTGCAATACCAAGCCACGGTTCAATACAAACATAATTGCCATTAGGTTTTGCCCAAATACCCAAGTATGGGAAATCGTTATAATCTACAGAAAGAATACCTCCGTTTTTAATACTTTTTAAAGTAACGGTTCTAGATTTTAGATCTTTAAAAACAAGCGCATCTTCATGAAATAAATCATGTGCTAAGTGAATTTTGTTTGAGTTATTAAAAACAGGCTCTGTTTCTGAAGAAATAAGCCCGTTTTCCATATTTATCATATGTCGTTTAGAATTTTCTGCAGATTCGAACTCTAAAAAATAATCCTCATAATTTTCGTTTTTGAACACTGGGCATTTGAACGCAGGGTGTCCGCCAACTGAAAAATACAGGGTTTTAGTATCCATATTTTTAATGGTATGATTAACCTTAAGACTATTATCGGTTAAGGTATAAGTCATATAAAACTCAAACTTAAAAGGGTAGTTTTTAAATAAAACGTCATTTGAAACTAATTTAAAAGTTAAGCTGTTTTCGGTTTGTTCATGTAAAATAACATCTTCATTATGTCTAACAAAGCCATGTTTTGGAAGCTCGTATTTTTTATTTTCAAAAACATAAGCATCCTCTTTTAACGCTCCAATAATGGGGAATAAGTTAGGGGCATAACTTCCCCATACATTAGGGTCTGCATTCCACATAAAATCTGTTTTATTCTTAATAGAAGTAATTTTACAGAGTTCAGCTCCAGTTTTTTTTACACTTATTTTAAGTTTATCGTTTTTTAAAGTATACATGCGCTTTGTTATTATGTACAAAAGTCTTAATTTTTTAAGTATTCTAAGTAACTTCGCTTGATAATATTTTTATTTGAGAACAAAACACATTCATACTTTCGAGGATATCGAAAATTTTAAAAATCAATTACTGACTTGGGCGCAGCAATTTGATGATGTGGTTTGGTTAGACTCAAATAATTATGAACAGAATTACTCCAGCTATGATGCCGTTTTAGCGGTTGATGCATTTACAAGTATTCAAACCGATTACTTTCATGGTTTTGTAAAACTTAAAGAATATTATAGCACTACGAAGGATTGGATTTTTGGTTATCTCACTTACGATTTAAAAAATGATGTTGAAGTTTTAAAATCTAATAATTATGATGCTTTGGGTTTTCCTGATTTATATTTTTTTCAACCTAAAAAGTTGTATCTATTAAAGGGCAATCAAGTCGAGATTCAATACTTAAATTGTGTTGATGATGAATTAGAAGCTGATTTAAACACGATTAAAAATATTAAAGAGGCGCAAAGTGATTCGTTATGCAGCGATATCAAAATCAAACTCCGAATTCATAAAGACGAATACTTTGATAAAGTCAATACCATGCTTACTCATATTCATCGTGGCGATATTTATGAAGCTAATTTTTGCCAAGAGTTTTTTGCCGAAAACACCTGTATAAACCCTCTTGAAACTTATAAAAAACTCAACACCATATCTAAACCACCTTTTGCATCTTTTGTTAAATTACAGGACAAATATGTGCTGTGTGCATCTCCAGAGCGCTATATAAAAAAGGAAGAGGATATTATTATCTCGCAACCTATAAAAGGTACTGCAGAACGTTCAGAAGGTATAGCAGAAGATAATCAGTTAAAAACCGATTTATTGAACGATGAAAAAGAACGCAGTGAAAATATTATGATTGTTGATTTAGTGCGTAACGATCTATCTAAAACCGCTTTAAAAGGAAGTGTTGAAGTAAAAGAATTATGTAAAATTTATACGTTTGATCAAGTGCATCAAATGATTTCAACAGTAACCTCAAAAGTAGATGTGAAAACACATCCTATCGATATTATTAAAAGCACATTTCCTATGGGCAGTATGACTGGAGCACCTAAAATTTCAGCAATGAACATTATTGAACATTTAGAAGAAACTAAACGTGGTGTTTATTCTGGAGCCATAGGTTATTTTTCTCCTAACGGCGATTTTGATTTTAATGTAGTTATACGTAGTATTTTATATAACGCTACAAAAAAGTACGTGTCTTATTCTGTAGGTGGTGCCATTACTGCTAAAAGTATTCCTTTAAAAGAATATGAGGAATGTTTAGTTAAAGCCAAAGCCATGCGCGAGGTCTTGGAAAACTAGTCCAAATGTTCTTTAAAATCTTCAATAGCTAGTTTTAAAACACGCTCAACACGTTTGGTTTCAATAGCTTTTACTGTTGCTATTTCATCAAATGTTAATTTACCAAAAACAAATAAATCTACAATATCAGAGACTCTTAAAGGTAACCAAGTATAAAGTCTTCCTAATAAATGTTTATTACGTTTTAAAGATATATCAGAGATATCCAGAGCATTTTTAATGATAGAGTTATTATCATCGTATAGAAATACATGCTTGGCGTCATTATTTTGTTTATAAGAAATATCGTTTAAATCATCTTTCATTATAAAATCATAACCACCATCAACAGTAAATGTTTCATCTAGCCCATCAAGTTCGTCTTCTAAAATGGAATTTGTACTCATCGTATTTTGATGGAATTTTTCTTTTTTAAACAATTCATCCAAGTCAGAATCAACTATTTTAAAAAGCTTAATTTTTATGGTCGCTTCATCATCATCAATGTTATAGCCAGCTTCGTAAAATTTTGCTATACCTTCATCAATAATATCATTAGATTTATACATGTTTTTTGGTATAATCCGCGTAGATTCTGCAATGTATAAACGATGTTTAACATATGCTTGTATATGATGCGTTGCTGAAACTACTTTTTTATTAAATTCAGTTTGGGTGGTTTTATCGTTTAATTTATCTGTAGAGCACATAGCTTATGGTATTAAATTAGTTCTTTAAAATTACAAAATTTTTAGTTCAATCACATGATATTTGTCATTTGAAAACTAATGAAAGATGATTATATCATTAGCAAAGTTGTATCTTTGAGACCATGCTTAATCATCTTAAAACACATATTGAAAATAGGCTAGGTTTTTTAAATCAAAGTAAACTCCTTATTGCTATTTCTGGAGGTTTAGACAGTGTTGTTTTAACACATTTATGTCACAAATTAGGGCTCAATATCGCATTAGCACATTGTAACTTTAATTTAAGAGGAAATGAGAGTGATGCTGATGAAGATTTTGTTTTGCAATTAGCAGAAAATTTAGAATTAGAAGTATTTGTAGAACGTTTTGACACGGAGTTGTATGCAAAAGATAACAAACGCTCCATCCAAATGGCAGCGCGTGAATTACGTTATACTTGGTTCGCAGAACTCGCTGAGCAATTAAAATTTGATTATATTTTAACAGCACACCATGCTGATGATAATTTAGAAACTTTTATAATAAATTTTACTAGAGGCACAGGGTTAGAAGGTTTAAAAGGGATTCCAGAAGTTAATGATAAGTTTGTTAGACCTTTGTTGTCTTTCTCAAGTAAGGATATAGAAACTTGCGCTCAAGAGAATAACATGAAGTGGCGAGATGATAGCAGCAATAAATCGGTTAAATATTTAAGGAATAAATTACGACATGAAGTTATCCCTATTTTAAAGGAGATTAATCCTAGTTTATTACAAAGTTTTCAGAGCACGCTAAGTAACTTAAATGACACGGCCGATATTATTGAAGAAAGTACAAATGCAGTATTAAAGCGAGCCATTGAAACCATTGATGAGAATCATGTAGCGTTTAAAATTTCAGAATTTAAAAATGTAAATAATCCAAAAGCATATTTATTTGAGATTTTTAAAGATTACGGATTTACAGAATGGAACGATGTTGTTGATTTATTAGATGCTGAAACGGGAAAGCAAGTGTTTTCCAATACACATAGACTTATCAAAAATAGAAACCAGTTATTGCTAAGCAAAATTCAGCTTAATGATTATCAAGAGATTTTGATTTCAGAAGCCGATAAAAAGAAACAAACAACGCTAGGAATTTTGTTTTTTGATGAAACTGATGCTGTTTTAGAACCTTCTTTAAACTGTATTTATGTAGATAAAGCATTATTAAAATTTCCATTAACTTTAAGAAATAAAAAAGAAGGAGATGTGTTTTATCCGCTGGGAATGTCTGGAAAGAAAAAAGTAAGTAAGTATTTTAAAGATGAAAGATTATCGCTTTTAGATAAAGAAAACACGTGGCTATTGTGTTCTGGTGATCATATAATTTGGGTTGTTAATAGAAGGGCAGATAATCGTTTTAGAGTAACCGAAAACACAAAGCATATTTTAAAAATAGAATTAAAACCATAATCACCATTTGAAGTTACAAGGACAAATAGTAGACATACAAAATAGGCGAATTTTTAAAGGTGAAATATCCGTAGAAAATGGCAAAATTATAAGTATTAAAGAAAAAGACCATGATGTAAATGATTATATCATGCCTGGTTTTGTAGATGCCCATATTCATATTGAAAGTTCTATGTTGGTGCCAAGTGAGTTTGCTAAATTGGCAGTAAAACATGGAACGGTTTCTACTGTTTCAGACCCGCATGAAATAGCCAATGTACTTGGAGTGGAAGGTGTGGAGTTTATGATTGAAAATGGTAAGGAAGTCCCTTTTAAATTTAACTTTGGTGCACCATCATGCGTGCCAGCAACCAATTTTGAATCAGCAGGAGCTGTTATAGATTCAGATGATATTAAAACATTACTTAAAAATCCAGATATTAAGTATTTAGCAGAAATGATGAATTACCCAGGCGTTCTTTTTGATGATGAAGAAGTCATGAAAAAAATAGCATGGGCAAAACATTATAAAAAACCAGTTGATGGTCATGCACCTGGACTAAGAGGAGAAGATGTTTCGAAATATATAAGTGCAGGAATGTCTACAGACCATGAATGCTTTACTTATGATGAAGCATTAGAGAAACTTCAAAAAGGCATGAAAATCTTAATTAGAGAAGGAAGTGCAGCCAAAAACTTTGAAGCTTTAATTGATCTTTTGGAAGATCATTTTGAAAACATGATGTTTTGTAGTGATGATAAACATCCAGATGATTTAATAGTCGGGCATATTAATCAGCTTTGCGCTAGAGCAGTAGCAAAAGGAATTGATGTTTTTAAAGTATTGAAAGTGGCTTGTATTAATCCAATTAAACATTATAATTTGGATGTTGGTTTATTAAAAGTTGGTGATGATGCAGATTTTATTGTTGTTGAAGATATAAAGCGTTTTAATACGCTTCAAACTTATATTAATGGTGAGTTAGTTTTTAATAATGGCGTCTCAAATATAAAACCAGTGTCTTTTGAAAATTTAAATAATTTCAACTGTAACATAAAAGAAGTATCAGATTTTAAAATAGAATCTACAGCGAAACAAATTCGTGTTATTGAAGCTTTGGAAGGGCAATTAGTAACTAATGAACTCATAGAAGATGCTTTAATCGAAAACGGAAACTTAGTTTCAAATACAGAAAAAGATATATTAAAAATGGTAGTAGTGAATCGTTACAAAAATCAAAATCCGGCTATAGGGTTCATTAAAAACTTTGGTTTAAAGGAAGGTGCTATTGCGAGTTCGGTTGGTCATGATTCTCATAATATTATCGCTGTTGGTGTTTCAGATGAGGACATCCGTAGAGCGGTAAATTTAATTATTAAAAATAAAGGAGGTATTTGTGCTATTTCAAACTCAGAAGAAAAAATAGTGTCACTACCAGTTGCAGGAATTATGAGCGATAAGGATGGTGCAACCATAGGAAAACAATATGCTGAGTTGGATAAAATGGCTAAACGTTTGGGGAGTAAGTTGAATGCGCCTTACATGACGTTGTCGTTTATGGCACTATTGGTTATTCCATCATTAAAATTAAGTGATAAAGGTTTGTTTAATGGCTCTGAATTTAAATTTACTACCCTAGAAGTTAATTAGAATATGCCAATAATAGAGTCAACTTATAAACCACCATTTTACTTTAAAAACGGATTTATTTCAACAGTGTATTCCGGGTTAGTAAGACGTGTGTCTTTAAAGCAAGAACGAGAACGTATTACATTAAAAGATGGCGATTTTCTAGATTTGGATTGGAGTTTTTCTGAATCTAAATCAAGTAAGCTTATTATTTTATTACATGGTCTTGAAGGAAATGGCCAACGTCCGTATATGACTGGAACTGCTAAACTTTTTAATAAAAATGGTGTAGACGCAATTTGTGTAAATTTTAGAGGATGTAGTGGAGAAGATAATTTAAAATATTATAGTTATCATTCAGGCGCTACGGAAGATTTAGAGGCTGTAATTGAACATGCTGTTTCAGTTAAAAAGTATTCAGAAATACATCTAAAAGGCATCAGTCTTGGAGCAAATATTATTTTAAAATATTTAGGAGAACGAGATAAAGTTCCTACTCAAGTTAAAACAGCAATTGCTGTTTCTGTACCATGCTATCTATCCGGGTCTGCTAGAGAATTACATACTTTTAAAAATAAACTATATCACGATAGGTTTTTAAAGCATTTAGTTAGTAGATTAAGGACTAAGCAACAACGCTTCCCAGACTTATTAAAAATAGAAGAATTAGATGCTATTAAAACATTAACAAGTTTTGATAACGTTTATACTGCAAAAGCACATGGTTTTGAAAATGCTCTAGATTATTATCTTAGGTGCAGCAGTTTACAATTTCTTCCAAATATAAAAACACCCACATTAATTATTAATGCATTAAATGATTCATTTTTATCAGCAGAATGTTATCCTGTTAAAGAAGCAAAAAATAATTGTAATTTACATTTAGAGATGCCCAAGTATGGAGGGCATTCAGGGTTTGTTGGCAAGAAAAATGTGTATTATAATGAGAGACGCGCTTTGGACTTTATTAAGGATAACGGTTAATTTTTAAGACTTACAGTAAATTCTTCCATAACAATATCCCATAATTCGGGAAGTACAAAATATAAAATAACATCATACTTTTTAAAAGCGCAGTTAATCCATTGTTAAAATATGGTATTGGCATCTTAGTCATTTTATTTTTTTTGTATCCTAATACGAAAATAAAAATTATGCCAACATTCACATTAAAAATTAATAACAAAAGCCATACTGTTGAGGCGGATATGGATACACCCTTGTTATGGGTTCTTAGAGATCAAATAGATTTAGTAGGTACCAAATATGGGTGTGGTATTGAGCAATGTGGAGCTTGTAATATCCATGTAAATGGTAATGTAATGAGAAGTTGTTTGTTGCAAGTGTCCCAAGCAGAAGGTGTTGATATCAAAACTATTGAGGGGTTATCTGAAAATGGTGATCATCCTGTACAACAAGCGTGGAAAGAAGTTGATGTGCCACAATGTGGCTATTGTCAAGCAGGTCAAATCATGACGGCTTCAGCTTTTTTGAATAATAATCCTAGTCCTTCTGAATCAGAAATTAGAAATGCTATGAATGGTAATATTTGCAGGTGTGTTGCGTATAATAGTATCGAGGAGGCTGTAAAAGTGGCCTCTAAAAAAATAAGTTAATTAACCTGTAAATATCTTTACAATGAAACCTTCAAAACGAATAACATTTAATAGAAGATCATTCTTAAAAACATCGGCATTAGCCAGTGGTGGTATGCTAATAGGTTTTAATTTATTTAATGCATGTAAGCCGGATGCAAAAATGCCAGTTGATTTAAGTCAGTTAAATTACAATGATTTTAATGCTTTTATAAAGATTTCTCCCGAAGGGAAAGTCACTATTTTTTCACCAAACCCAGAAATTGGTCAAGGTGTTAAAACGTCTATGCCCATGTTAATTGCCGAAGAATTGGAAGTGGCTTGGGATGATGTTTATGTTGAGCAAGGCAAGCTTGATACTAAAAATTATACGCGTCAGGTAGCTGGTGGAAGTCAGTCAATAAGACAAGGTTGGGAGCCTTTAAGACAAACAGGAGCGACGGCAAGACAAATGTTGATTAATGCTGCAGCGGCTAGATGGGGCGTTGATGCTTCAGAATGTACTGCCAAAGTTGGCGTTATTACGAATTCGAAAGGAGAAACATTAGGGTATGGAGATGTTGTTTTAGAAGCTTCTGTGCTTGAAGTTCCAGAAGATGTTACTTTAAAGGACCCAAAAGATTTTACTATTATTGGTAAAGGAAAAGGGAATGTAGATATTGATAAAATTATAACTGGAAAGCCACTTTTTGGGATAGATTATAAAGAAGAAGGTATGCTTTATGCTACAGTTTTGCGACCACCAGCTTTTGGGCAGATCTTAGTATCTTATGATGATTCTGGAGCAAGGTCTTTACCTGGAGTTATTGATGTGATAACCATTGGTAAAAAAGTTAGAGACTATCAAGAAAGTGGAAAGTGGAATTGGTCCATGAAAATGAGTAATTCAGATAAAGTGGTTGTAATCGCTAAAACCACTTGGGATGCTATGAAAGGGAAGAGTGCTATTAGAGCAACTTGGAAAACCGAAACACCTCTTGAAAGTTCGGGAAATCACGACAGTATATTATTAGATTTATTGAATGGAAATGAATTTAATACAATGCGAAAAGATGGTAATGTAAAAGAGGCTTTTACCTCTGCAGACAAGGTAATGGAGCGTGTTTACGAATCACCTTTCTTACCTCACAATACGCTAGAACCAATGAATTTCTTTGCAAATGTAACACCTGATAAAGTGCATTTGGTTGGCCCAGTTCAAACACCGCAAGCTGCAGCTGAAGTAGTTTCAGATTTATTAGGTCGAGATATTGAAGATGTTCATTTAGAGATGACTAGAATGGGAGGAGGTTTTGGACGTCGATTATATGGTGATTTTGTTTATGAAGCGGCTGAGATTTCTAACGCTATTCAAAAACCTATAAAAATAGTGTCCTCAAGAGAAGATGATATGACTACAGGGGTTTATCGACCTTCAACAAAATATAAAATAGCAGCTTCAATAAAAGATGGTAAGTTAACAGGTTATCACTTAAAAGAAGCTTGTGTTAATGGAAATATGTATGGCTCAATTCCTAATTTTTTCCCAGCAGGTGCTATTGAAAATTATCAAGTGGATACGGCAAATTATAAAAGTAATATTACTACAGGCGCGTGGAGAGCACCTTTTACAAATTTCTTGGCAAGTGCAGAGCAAAGCTTTTTTGATGAGTTAGCTGAAGAATTAGGAGTAGATAGAGTTCAATTGCACATGGATTTACTTGATAAGGTCAAAAAGAATCCTGATCCTAAAATTGATTACAGTCCAGAACGTTTACAAGGTGTGTTAAAATTGGCTGTTGAAAAATCAAATTGGGGTAAAAATGAAGCAGGTGTTTATCAAGGGCTTTCTGTTTATTATTGTCATAACACACACGTTGCTGAGGTTGCTGATATTACCATGGAAAATGGTGTCCCTAATGTTAAGAAGGTTACTTGCGCTATAGATTGTGGTATTGTTATCAATCCATTGGGTGCCATGAATCAAGCTAAAGGAGGTGTTATTGATGGCATAGGACACGCATTGTATTCTGATTTTGGTTTCAGCAATGGAATTCCACAATCTAATAATTTCAATACATATCAATTGATTCGTATGGGGCAAACACCCAAAGTAGATGTACATTTTATCGAAAGTAATATCGATCCAACTGGTCTAGGAGAACCTACATTACCGCCTGTTGGGGCAGCGGTAGCTAATGCCATTTATAAGGCAACAGGTAAGCGCTTAACCAAGCAGCCCTATATGAGTAACATGAATATTAGTGAAAAGGTTTTAGGCTAAACTTAAACAGACTATGGCAAATAAAAGCCTTTTTATAAAGGCTTTTGCTAGTTTTAACGTATGACACACGAGTTTAATAAAATTGTAGAGGAAGGAATTAAAGCAAATACAAATGGGCTCAAATCTGTTTTGGCTTCAGTGGTTGCTTTAGACGGATCTTCATATCGTAGACCGGGAGTAAGAATGCTTATTTTGGAAAATGAAACCTTGATTGGAGCTGTTAGTGGTGGTTGTGTAGAAAAAGAAATTTTATTACAAGCTCAAACTGTTTTTAAAAACGGTGTCCCAAAAATAATGACTTATGATGGACTCTACCGTTTAGGTTGTGAAGGCGTTTTATACATTTTGATAGAACCATTTAATCCAGATCGGGAATTTATTAATACTTTTTCTGAATGTTTAAAAAATCGACAACCGTTTGAAGTGTTGTCTTATTTTGAAAAACGAGAAGGCGTAAATTCCGAATTTGGGTCTTTTGTGAAGATCGATAAAGAATCCTTTCCATTAGATAGGTCGCATACTAAAAGCAGAATTTCTAAGTGGTCTGTATTTAAACAAGTTATGCCACCATGTTTCAAATTATTGATTGTGGGGTCAGAACATGATGCCGTTCAATTATGTAAATATGCAGCACTAACTGGGTGGGAAGTGACAATATTAGCAAGAGCTACAGAATCAAAGTCTATTAAAGATTTTCCTGGAGCACATGCAATTTATGCAACTACGCCAGAAGATTTTGATGTTTCCAATATTGATAATCAAACAGCTATAACACTAATGACTCATAATTTCGCTTATGATTTACGTTATTTAGTGGCTCTGCAAAAAGTAACACCAAACTATATAGGATTGTTAGGCCCTATTCGAAGACGCGATGATTTACTGTCTCAATTTATAGAATACTGTCCTGAAATTTCAGATGAATTTTTTGACTCCATTCATGGTCCCGCGGGTCTTAATATTGGCTCTGAAACCCCTCAAGAGATTGCTATTTCTATTGTGTCTGAAATATTAGCATATACAAGAAATCAAGAGCCGATGTCTCTTAGTAAAAAAGTTGGAAAAATTCATTCCAAATAATGGAGGCTAATAGAACACCGCAGATAGCAATTGTTATTTTGGCTGCTGGAGCCTCTAGTAGAATGGGAATCCCTAAGCAGCTATTGAAGTGGGGTGACGATAGTTTATTAAATCATGCTATTAAGACTGCCATAGATTCAAAGGGTTCAGAAGTCATAGTTGTTTTAGGAGCTAATCATGAATTGATTCAGAAAGAAATTCATAATCATGCTGTAACTATTTTAAAGAATACTGATTGGAAGCACGGTTTAGGAAAATCAATAGCTTGTGCGGTAAAATACATCCTAGATGCAAAACCTATTACTGAGGCTGTACTTATAACACTAGCAGATCAGCCTTTAATAGATTCAGATTATTTGAATGACATAATTCAAAATTTTACACCAAAAGAAAATCAAATAATAGCAACAGCTTATGACCTTGGTAAAAATGGAGTTCCAGTACTTTTTGATAAAACTTATTTTGAAGCATTATCAAAATTAAGTAATGATTATGGAGCAAAGCAGCTTCTTGAAGCTTATGAATCTTTAGTAAAAACTTTAAAACCTCCATTAAAAAATGTAGATTTAGATTCGAAAGAAGATTATGAAAAACTTCACAATGCGAATTTTAAAATTAAATGAATAAATCATCAAAAGATAAAGCACTAACTCCAGAGACATTTAAAAATCTAAAAATAACGAAACCACAGACAAATAGTGTAGGTTTTAAAAGTGTTGTGACCGCCATTAGTCAGGTTTCTAAGTATATGAATCCTGTTGATACTTTTAAGTTAGCGCTTAAAATGAATCAAAAAGGGGGTTTTGATTGTCCAGGTTGCGCATGGCCAGATCCAGATGATGAACGTTCTTCTTTAGGAGAATTTTGTGAAAATGGAATCAAAGCCATTGCTGAGGAAGCTCAAAATAAAACCATTGGGCCTGATTTTTTCACTAAGTATTCTGTTGATGAATTAGCAAATTGGTCTGATTTTGAAATTGGAAAATCTGGACGTTTAGCAGAACCTATGTTTCTTGCTGAAGGAGCAACACACTATCAGCCCATATCTTGGGACGATGCTTTTAAAAAAGTAGGACAGCATTTAAATGATTTAAACCATCCTGATGAAGCGGTATTTTATACCTCTGGTAGAACAACAAACGAAGCTGCATTTTTATATCAATTATTCGTACGAGAATTTGGAACCGCCAATTTACCAGATTGCTCAAACATGTGTCATGAAGCAAGCGGAAGTGCTTTGTCTGAAACATTAGGTATTGGAAAAGGCTCAGTTACTTTAGACGATTTATATAAAGCTGAGGTGGTTATGGTAATTGGCCAAAATCCAGGGACAAATCATCCTAGAATGTTGACGGCTTTAGAAAAGTGTAAAAAAAATGGTGGTAAAATAATTGCTGTTAATCCACTTCCAGAAGCTGGATTAATAAAGTTTACCAATCCGCAAAACCCTGTAAAACTATTATTAGGAGGAACCCAAATAGCAGATGTGTTTGTTCCAATTACAATTAATGGAGATGTTGCATTTTTTAAAGCGATACTTCTAAAGTTATTGGAGAAAGAAGATACTCTGGGCAATGTTTTTGATAAAGCATTTATCACCGAATTTACGCATGGCTATGATAGTTTTATTACAGATTTAAAACAGTATAATTTTGATGAATGCTTGAAAGTATCAGGAGTATCTTTAGAAATATTTAACGACGTTTTCGATTTAATTCTAAACAACAATAAAATCATTATTTGTTGGGCTATGGGCTTAACACAACATGAGAATGCCGTTGATAATATCAGAGAAATAGTCAACTTATTATTATTAAAAGGAAGTATTGGTAAAGAAGGGGCGGGCACATGCCCTGTTCGTGGACATTCTAATGTACAGGGCGATAGAACGGTTGGAATTTGGGAATCTGCTCCACAAGCGTTTCTAGATAAAATAGAAAATAAATACGGTTTTAAACCTACAACAAAGCATGGTTATTCAGTTATAGATGCCATAAAAGCGATGTACGAGAAAAAAGCTAAAGTATTCTTTGGTTTGGGAGGTAATTTTATTTCAGCAGTTCCAGATACACGGTATTCAGATCAAGGATTAGCAAATTGTAATCTTACGGTGCATGTCAGTACAAAACTCAATCGTTCGCATTTAGTTACTGGAAAAGAAGCATTAATTTTACCATGTTTAGGGCGGTCGGAGAAAGATTACCAGAAAACTGGAGTTCAAGTACAAAGTGTAGAAAATTCAATGGGTATAGTATCTTCAACTAAGGGGGTTTTAGAGCCTTGTTCTAAAGATTTGCTAAGTGAAGTTGCTGTGGTTTGTGGCATTGCAAATGCCACTTTAAAAGAGCGTTCAAAAATCAATTGGTTGGAGTATAAAGATGACTATAAATTAGTACGTGATGATATTGCTGAAGTTGTTGATGGATTTGATGATTTTAATAAGCGATTAAAACAACCTTCTGGATTTTATTTGCCCAACGGGGCTAGAGTGAGACAGTTTAAAACCAAAACAGGTAAGGCTAATTTTTCTAGCAATAAACTTCCAGATTGGGAATTAAAGGAAGAAGAATTAATTATGATGACCATTCGTAGTCATGACCAATTTAATACGACTATTTACGGATTAGACGATCGCTACAGAGGTGTTTTTAATGAACGCCGAATTGTTTTCATGAATCGTGAAGATATGAAAGCACGTAATTTACAAGAACAGCAAGTAGTTAATTTGAAGTCAGAGTATAAGGGGGTCATTCGAGAAGCTTACAATTTTAAAATTGTGGGTTATGATATCCCTAGAAACTGTTGTGCCACGTATTTTCCGGAAACGAACGTGTTAGTACCTTTAGATAGTTTTGCACACACAGCTAAAACACCGGCTTCGAAAAGTGTTATTATTACGGTTGAAGCTAATCAGTAATTTTTTATAGTTTAAATATTTTTCTATCTAAAAATCTTGTAATTTTAATATTTATAAAAGTTAAAATATGGAGCCCACACGATTTGAAACTGCGATTGCATTAATTGATAAAGCGAACTCTGAAGATATAAATTCTTATGAGGTAGCAGGTTTAAACTACCCAAAAGAATTACTGTACTCGCAACGTATGACGAGGAAGTTGTTGAGGTTCGAACCTAATGCATCAAAAGCACTTCAGATAGCGGCACGTGCACAACATATTTGTCGTTGGAAAATAGCACGTGACGCCTACCCAATGGACCGCGTTGGGTATTTAAAATGGCGTGAAACCTTAAAGAAAATGCACGCAGATTTAACTGCCGACATATTAGAACAAGTAGGTTTTGATGACCAATTTACGGATAGAGTTAAAGCTATTATTCTTAAAAAACTAATTAAGAAAAACGAAGAGTCTCAAACTATAGAAGATATTATATGTTTGGTGTTTTTAGATTATTATTTTGAAGAGTTTGCTGCAAAACACAATGATGAAAAAGTTATTGATATACTAAAAAAAACTTGGATTAAAATGTCTGATAAGGGTCATGAGGCTGCTTTGAAAATTCCCTTTTCTGAAAAAAGTTTGATTTTAGTAAAACAGGCTATTTCTTAAATGTAAACAAATGACTAAACTAAGTAATTCATTAAGTCAAACAACGTTTGATAAATTACCCGAAACCTATGAATGTTCAAGTTGTGAAACCTTTTTAAAATAAAATACCATTCGTCTAAATTAAAAAGTTATTCATCGATACTTAATTTTAAATAAACGAAGATTTTTTAATGAAGTAATTACTTCTAGTATTTTTGTTAGGGCGAATTTTATAGAAATTATGCGAAATTTGAAAATATTGCTTTTGGAAGATGATATCATCGAAGTTATGAAAGTGAATAGAACCATTTCTTCACTCAAATTAAATCATGAAATTATTGGTGCAAATAATGGTGAAGATGCTATTAAAATATTACAAAATAGAGATGATTTACCTGACATAATTTTATTAGATTTAAACATGCCAAAAATTAATGGTATTGAATTTTTAAATTTTCTTAAAAAAGATCCTTTTTTACAATATTTGCCTACTATTATTTTAACCACTTCAAATAACCAAAAAGACTTATTGGAATGTTATAAATTAGGTATTGCGGGTTATATTATAAAACCCTTAAAATATGGAGAGTATGTGACTAAATTGGAAAAATTACTGGCGTATTGGAGTATTAATGAATTAAAAATAAAATAATTGAAAGGTATAGTTTTTACAGAATTTTTAGATTTAGTTGAAGATAAATTTGGATTGCAAATGGTAGATACCATTTTAGAGGAATCTAACTTAGAGTCGAATGGTATTTATACATCCATTGGAACTTATAACTTTTCAGAAATGCTTCAATTACTGCAAAGTTTAAGCAGCCATACTGATATATTAATTGATGATTTGTTATTGGTTTATGGAGAACACTTTTTTAGTGTTATTAATAAAAGTTATTCTGGGTTATTAGCGACTTACAAAGACCCAATAGAAATGTTGTCGTCCATAGAAGACCATATTCATACGGAAGTTAGAAAAATATATCCAGATGCCGAACTACCAACATTTGAAATAGAAGAGAAAACTGAGAATTCTTTAGTAATGATTTACAAATCTGGTAGAGCCATGCATCATTTTGGATTGGGATTAATGAATAAAACATTTAAACATTTTAATTCTACGGCTTCCATTGTATTAGAGAAAATAAAAGAAGATGGAACAGAAGTGAGGTTCATTGTAAACAAAAATTAATGTCAAATAGTAAAATAGATATCCTTAAACGTGCTTTAGCTCGCGAAAAATCAGCGAGAAAAGCAGCTGAAAAAATATTAGAAAGTAAAGCACATGAATTATTTGTTATATCGGAACAACTCAAGGAATCTAACACAACACTTGAAAAGCTTGTAAAAGAAAAAACATCAGAGCTAAAAGGTGTTTTTGAAAATATTATTGATGCCTACGTTGTCATAGATCTTAATGGGGAAGTTATTAAAATGAATGATTCTGCAATAGGATTATTGGGTTTTGATAATTCAATTAAAGCATCTAATGTGTTTTCCATACTCGAGATTTCTGAGGCTGATAATGTAGAAAATGCTTTTAATAGATTATTGTATGATGGTTACCTCACCAACTTTGAGGTTAAAATTAAAACAAAATCAAATATAAAAAAGCTTGTACATATCAATGCAAGTCTTATTCTAGACGACAATAATAATCCAATTGCCGCTCAAGGAATTGTTAGAGATATAACAGCAAGTAGAAAAGCTGAAGATAATCTTATTGAATCTGAAAATCGTTTAGCTTCACTTCTACTTAATTTAGATAGTGGTATTGTAGTAGAAGATGAAAATCGAAAAATAATTTTAACCAATAAAAAATTCTGTGATCTTTTTGATATTCAAGATGTTCCTGAGTCTTTAATAGGTATGGATTGTGCTATTGCATCTCAGTACACTAAAAAATTATTTCCAGATCCTGATGCTTATTTAGAAAAAATGAATCACATATTTAAAAATAAAACAACTGTTTTAGGTGATGAGTTAGCAATGACTGATGGGAAAATATTAGAACGAGATTTTGTTCCAACAATGACAAATAATCAATCTAACGGGTATCTATGGACTTTTACTGATGTAACAATTAAGAGAGGTTATAGAAAAAGTTTGGAATCTCAAAGACAGAAATATAGAAATATAATAGCTAATATGAATCTTGGTTTATGTGAGGTAAATACAGATGGTATTATTATTATGACGAATCAAAGTTTTTTAGAAATGTCGGGGTATACGGATGCTGAATTAGTAGGAAAAGATGCGACATCAATATTTACTGGTCTCAGCGAGGCGAAAACTTTAGATGAAGAAAATAAAAAAAGAAAAAAAGGAGAATCGAATTCTTATGAGTTAAAAGTGAAAATCAAATCTGGTGAAGAAAGACAATGGCTTATTAGTGGAGCACCACATTATAATATACATGGAGAAGTAGTGGGTTCTATTGGTATTCATTTAGACATAACCGATTTAAAGAAGTTAGAACTTCAAAAAGAAAGTCTCCTAATTGAATTAGAAAAAAGTAACGATGAGCTTCAGGAATATGCACACATTGTATCTCATGATCTAAAGTCACCATTACGAAGTATTGATGCGCTAATTAACTGGATTAAAGAAGACAATAAGGATAAACTTGATGAAGTTTCGATTGAAAATTTTAAGCATATCGAGACTACTTTAGAGAAAATGGAGCAGCTGATTTCTGATGTTTTAGAGTATTCTAGTGTTGGTTTCTCGGACCAAGAAAAAAATATTGTTAATTTAGATGATCTTGTACATGGCTTAATAGGGATTATATATAAGCCAGACCATGTTAAAGTCGAAGTTTTAAATAAACTACCGACAGTAATAGGTGATAAAACGAAATTGCAACAAGTATTTCAAAACCTAATTAGTAATGCTATTAACTTTATAGATAAGGACCAAGGGTTTGTAAAAATTAAGGTTGAAGAATTGCCAGAATATTATCAATTTTCGGTTCAGGACAATGGAATAGGTATTGAGGAGAAGTATCATGAGAAAATTTTTAAAATCTTTCACGCTGTAAATAACAGTAAATCTACTGGCATTGGGCTTTCTATTGTTAAAAAAATTGTAGGTTTACATGAAGGTAAATTATGGTTAGAAAGTGAACCTAATAAAGGAACTACGTTCTTTTTCACGATTAAAAAATAACTATGGAACAACCAAATTTATTATATATAGATAATCTTTCTGGAAGCGATGAAGCTTTTAAAGAAAAGTTAATAGGTATTATCAAAATGGAGTTCCCAAATGAAAGGGAAGTTTACTTCAAAAACATAGAATCTAAAAAATTTAAAGAAGCTGCAGAGAATGTTCACAAACTTAAACATAAAATTAGTATTTTAGGGCTTGAAAAAAGTTATGAAGTTGCTGCTAATTTTGAAAACAATTTAATTAAAAATAGTGAAGTAGGTAAAGTAGATTTTGAAAATATTTTAACTGTTATAACCAACTTTTTAACTCGTATATGATGTTATTTTATGAATTGTATTATTATTGATGACGAAGTTACTGCGAGAGCAATTATTGAGCAACTTTGTTCAAAAGTTCCCAGTTTAAATGTTTTGGAGGCGTTCCCTAACGCCATGAAAGCTATAAAATACTTAAATCAAAATGAGGTAGATCTTATTTTTCTGGATATTCATATGCCCGATTTTAATGGTTTTGATTTTATTCAAGCCTTAAAAAACCCACCAAAAATTATTTTAACAACGTCTGATTCTCAATTTGCTATTGAGGCTTTTGAGTATGATTGTATTGTTGATTATTTGGTGAAACCAATCGTTTTACCACGATTTGAAAGGGCAATCCAAAAATCGGTAGCAATTGACGTAAAACCTACTGAAAGCGCATCAGATTCTGGGAATGTTGAAGTTAGTTCTGGAAATGACTTATATGTAAATATAGACAGACGTCTTATTAAAATTGGTATTCCTAGTATTTACTTGGTTGAAGCCAAAGGTGATTACATTCATGTAAAGACTGAAGATAAAAATTATACTGTACATTCCACTTTAAAAAAGATTGAAGATAAATTACCGGATGATTTATTTTTAAAAGTACATCGGTCATTTATTATTAATGTTCAAAAAATAATAGATATAGAAGATAATAGTGTACTTATTAAAAAGGATGTCATTCCTGTTAGCCGATCGAATAGAGCCGAGCTAATGAAACGTTTAAATCTTCTCTAACACTAGTCAAAACATAAATACTTTTTAATTAACCTTAGTCATTGTAGGCCTGGGTTTAAATTAGGCCAGTTTTTTTTGAGTATACTTTTTATACCTTTTACTAATAATCATGAATTAATATAGTAGTGAAAAACTAAAACCTTATTCTTCTTACCTTCTGAAATACGCGTTTACTGTTGCTTAATCTATGCAAAAGCTATTCCATCTAAAGGCATTTGTAAATACTTCTATTTAATTTAAAAATCAAAAAACATACTAGGGTGTCTGATTATTGAAAAATATAGTCAACCCATTATTTTCTTTTAAAAAAGCATTGTGGTAAAAATTGATTGCTGAAAATTATGGGCTTATGATATGGTATTGCACGATTTATTTTAGCTGTCTTAGAAGTTTAGAAGTCTATTTGTCGTAAAACACGTTTAATCAATAGAAAGATTTCATTCAACTACAGTGAACTTCCGTCCATCGAAATATAATGAATTTCGAGTGTCATTAAATCTAAATTTGCTGTATAAAATAAGATAGTATGAAGATTACAATTATTGGAAGCGGATACGTTGGGTTAGTTACAGGAGCCTGTTTTTCTGAAGTCGGAATTAATGTACAATGTGTAGATGTTGATCAAAATAAGATTGACAACTTAAACAAAGGAATAATACCAATTTACGAGCCAGGTTTAGAAAAAATGATAACTCGTAACATGTATAAAGGGCGATTGCATTTTACTACCAATATATCGGATGCGATAAAAGGTTCTGATGTCATCTTTATTTCTGTTGGAACACCTCCAGATGAAGATGGTAGCGCAGACTTAAAATATGTAATTCAAGTCGCTCGAGATTGTGGCAAATATATGGACGATTACACGCTTGTTGTAACCAAAAGTACAGTTCCTGTTGGGACCTCTTTAAAAGTTAAAAATGCGATACAAGAAGAATTAACCAAAAGAAATGTAAATATAGAATTTGACGTAGCATCAAACCCTGAATTCCTTAAGGAAGGAGCGGCGATTGATGATTTCTTAAAACCCGACAGAATTGTTGTCGGAATAGAAAGTCCAAGGGCAGAAGAATTATTAAGCAACTTATACAAGCCTTTTACTCTTAATGGGCATCCTATAATCTTTATGGATATAGTTTCAGCAGAAATGACAAAATATGCCGCAAACTCCATGCTTGCTGCAAAAATTAGCTTTATAAATGATATTGCAAATCTTTGTGAACTTGTTGGTGCAGATATTAATAATGTACGAAAAGGCATTGGTTCTGATGGACGGATAGGTAATAAATTTATATATCCAGGAATTGGGTATGGTGGATCATGTTTTCCTAAAGATGTACAGGCATTAATAAGAACTGCAGAAGAAAATAATTATGACTTACAGGTTTTAAAAGCTGTTGAGGCCGTAAATAATGCTCAAAAATCAGTTTTGTTTGATAAAATCTCTAATTATTTTAACGGAGATTTAAAGGGTAAAACGATAGCTATTTGGGGACTTTCATTTAAACCTCAAACAGATGATATGCGCGAAGCACCATCATTAGAAATAGTTAAAAAACTTCTAAAAGCCGGAGCTAATGTAAAGGCATATGATCCAGTTGCGATTAACGAAGCAAAACATCATTTTGGGAATACCATATCATATTATAATGATCAATACGAGGCCTTGATTGATGCTGATTGTTTAGCGGTATTAACAGAATGGCCAGAATTTAAAATACCAAATTATAATATCATAAATAAGTTATTAAATACAAAAGCCATTTTTGATGGTAGAAATATTTATGATAAGGAAGAAATGAAGAAAAACGGTTTCGATTATTTCTGTATTGGTATTAATACGATGAAAGACATTTTAAAACCAGAACTTAACTCGGTAAATTAAAATTTAGTAATAATACATTATGATACGAAAAAAAATTCTTGTGACTGGTGGTGCCGGTTTTGTTGGATCTCATTTATGTGAACGTCTATTGAATGAAGATAATGAGGTTTATTGTTTAGATAATTTTTTTACAGGACAAAAGGAAAATATAGTTCACTTGATTGACAACCCATATTTTGAGTTGATTCGTCATGATGTGGTAAATCCATATCTCATTGAGGTTGATGAAATTTATAATTTAGCATGTCCTGCGTCTCCAGTTCATTATCAACATAACCCCATTAAAACAATAAAAACTTCTGTTATGGGAGCCATAAATATGTTGGGATTAGCTAAAAGAGTTGATGCTAAAATTTTACAGGCCTCTACGAGTGAAGTATACGGAAATCCATTGGTACATCCTCAGCCAGAATCGTATTGGGGCAATGTAAACCCAATTGGTGAACGCTCGTGTTATGATGAAGGCAAACGTGCTGCAGAAACTTTATTTAGTGATTATCATAAGCAAAACAATGTTAGGACTAAGATCATAAGAATTTTTAATACTTACGGCCCTAAAATGCATCCTAATGATGGTAGAGTTGTTTCAAACTTTATAGTTCAGGCATTAAAAAATCAAGATATTACAGTGTATGGAGAAGGCAATCAGACACGTAGTTTTCAATATGTAGACGATTTAGTTGAAGGCATGATTAAAATGATGGGGTCGCCTGAAAGTTTTACTGGGCCTGTTAATATTGGAAATCCACACGAATTTACAATTCTTGAACTTGCTGAAAAAGTGATAAAACTTACAGGATCGAAATCAAAAATTATTTATCAGCCTTTGCCGTCTGATGATCCAATGATGAGAAAACCGGATATCACACTTGCAAAAAAAGAACTAGACTGGGAACCAAATATAAGGCTTGATGAAGGGTTGGTAAAAACAATTGAATTTTTCAAAACTATTATTTAACATTAAGAGTAAAATTTTTTAAATCAAAACCATGAAGAAAAAAATATTAGTTGTAGATGATGAGTTAACAACTTGCGTCTTATTAGAACATTTTTTATCATCACAATACGAGGTTTTTACAACGAACTCAGTAGTTGAAGCATTAACATGGCTAGAAACTAACTTACCACACCTAATATTAAGTGATATTCAAATGCCCAACATGGATGGTTTTGAGTTATTACAAGAAATAAGGCTAAAAGGCTATACTAAGCACACACCCATTATCATGCTATCAGGGCGTACTGAGAGTAAAGAACGCATAAAATGCTATAAACTAGGAGCGCAAGATTACTTAACAAAACCTTTTAATCCAGAAGAACTGGAAGAATTAGTTAAGAAGAATTTATTTCCAATTCACTATGCAAGTAATTGGTAAATCAATTAAAGCTTTACGTTTAAAAATCATTTAATTTATACAATCATTTTATTATGACGATACTATATGTCGGAAGCTCGCCCGAGGCTTATATGCAGTGTGCACAAGAAAATAATGTGGTCATAATTTCAATAGTAAACGGACTGGAAGCCTTAAATGTCCTCAATAATAACAATGACATAAAAGTAATTATAAGCTCTTATAATTTACCTGGTAATAACGGGATTTATTTATATGACCAAATTAAAGAAGATTCAAATTTAAATAACATACCTTTTATTTTAGTATCGGAAGAGTTTAACAGTCAGATTTATAAAGATGCTTTTAACAAAGGCATTAACGATTACTTCGTTTCTACGGCCACTCAAGCAGAACAAATTATAAAAAGATCAAAATCATTACTTTTTCAAAAAGCAAATAATACAGAGGTAAAGAAGGTTATTAAACAGAAACTAAGTTATAAAATTCCATTATCAAAAAGAATTTTCGATTTTGTTTTTGCTTCATTAGCCTTATTAATGTTGTCACCATTACTATTAATTATAATGCTGGCAATACGTATTGAATCTAAAGGGAAAGTATATTATATAGCGAAGCGTGTTGGTAGAAAAACATTCGATTTTTACAAACTGCGATCGATGAGAACAGGATCCGATAAGTTGTTAGTCAATTTAGCTAGGGAAAAAAATCAATACCACTCAGGAAAAACTGAACCAGTAGTTACCGAGGAAAAGGAGTGCCCAAGATGCAGCAGCTTGCCTGAAGGAGAATATTGCTCACAAGTTCTTCATGAAGGTATAGACAAAATATGTGATTATTGGTATAATGTTCAAAAACAAGAAGCAGCGAAAAACAAATCGACCTTTGTGAAAATTGTTGATGATCCAAGGATTACAAAAGTTGGTAAGTTTATAAGAAACACGAGTATAGATGAACTGCCACAACTGATAAATGTATTGATAGGTGATATGTCTATTGTTGGTAACAGACCTTTGCCAGTTTATGAGGCAGAACTGTTAACAGGAGATGATTTATCAACACGATTTTTAGCACCCCCAGGAATTACAGGTTTATGGCAGGTAGAATTGAGAGGAAAAGGTGGAATAATGTCTGAAGAAGAAAGAATGCGTCTCGATATTGAATATGCCGATCAATTTAAAGGGGATAATTATTCTTTGTGGTATGATATTAAACTTATTTTAAGAACTATACCGGCTTTACTTCAGTCAGATACTGTATAAATTTAAAATTTAGGCTCTAAATAAAATGGTAAGTAACAGAAAAGGCAAAAGAGAAATCTTTTGTCTTTTCTGTTACTTAATTTTTCAGAAAACGATTCAAATCATTTTTTACGACGATTCATATCAATATAAACTTAATCAATCAATAAGTAATTTTGTTTAGGCTTAACAGCTTAATTTTTACTATCAGAAAAATTAAAGCTTTTTAGATTAAAAGGTTCGGATGTAAAGAGGATTATGAGAAATTAAATATGTTAATGTTGCGAAAAAGAGAAATAACTAATATTTGCTTTAAATCTTTTTTCTCCGAAAATGCACGCAGCAGTCTTCAACATTACAACACTTCCATTCACCTACACTAAACCCATATCCATCGAAATATCTCGTAAGATGGTGTTTTGTAAATGTAGATTTGCACTATAATTTATTAAAATAACCTACATAAAATGAATAAACTCTTTCATAAATTATCAATTTTGAGTTTAAGTATTATTTCTTTTAGTAACATTCAAGCTCAAACGCTAGATTCTGATTCTACTTCATTAATTGAATCTGACACTAGTTCATTAAATGTTAGTGAATTTAAATTTCCTTCAATTGAAGTTGTTATAGATTCTGTATTAAAACGGAGTGCTATGATGAGTTTTCGGAAAAACAATATTGGAGCTAAGGAATCGACATTAGCATCTGAGCGTATATATTGGTCAAAAAATTTAGGAATTCAAGCTGATACCAGATATGGTAATTTAAGCAATTTTGCTACCAGCGAAGATGGTGTTTCTAATACGGCAGCTTTAACAACAGCCAAACAATTTAATTATAGTGTTGGGTTTTATTTAAAGTTTCCAATTTTTGATGTTATAAGTAGAAAAAATCAAATCAGAGTAGCAAAATTCGAAGTTAATGCGGCGAAAGATATGGTCGAATTTGAAAAAGAACAATTAAGAAAAACAGTTATACAACTTTATCAAGATTTAATATTAAAGCAAAAATTACTTCAAATAAAATCTAAAAGGTTAGGTTCTGGTAAAGTTAATCTGGAGATGGTTGAAAAAGAATTTAGGAATGGTGTAATAGAAATATCAGAATATGTAATTATAAGTGAGTTGGTCTCAAAAATGGAATCAGAATACGAAACAGCAATGTCTGATTTTATTATAGCCAAACAATTGTTAGAAGATATGGCTGGGTTTCTATTTAGTTTAACACTTTCAAATTAAGAATATGACTATAATTGATTTTATAAGATTAATTTTAAAGCACATCGTACTATTACTAATAGTGCCTATACTGCTTTGTTCTATGGTTATTTTACTAACCATGAACCCTTCTTATGAATTTTCTTCACAAACCATTTTATATACAGGCCTAGCTACGGGTTCATCAATTGAAATGGATAAGAAGTTTAATTATCAAGCTACAAATGCTGCATTTGATAATTTAATTAATATCATCAAATCTAGGGAGACACAAGAAGAAGTGGCTGTGAGATTATTAGCAACTCATATTATGCTACCCGCAGCAAACCCCAAGTATATTTCAAAGGAATTATATGATGAACTTAAACTTAAAATACCTGAAGATATCTACAATTATATTGAAATAGGAAGTAATACATCAGTTACTAACGACGATACTGCAGTTGTTAATAATATGCTACCGCCAGAAATAGATCTTTATAACTACGAAAAGACGGTTCAAAATTTATTGATATTAATGAGAAGCAGCAGTGATAATTATGTTTATGAGCTGTTAAATTACGATGATGATAAGCACTATTCTCTCAAAGCTTTATCGAGCGTAGGTGTAGAAAGAATTAATAGTAGTGACTTAATGAAATTAAGTTACACAGTTAATGATCCTGGAATTTGTCAGCAAACACTTGCAATTTATAATCATGTTTGTACAAAAAATTATAAAAACATAAAAGAAAACAGATCGGGTACCGTAGTTAAATATTTTGAAAGTGAACTAGAAAAGTCAAGAGAAAGCTTAAAGCTGGCAGAAAGCAAACTTCTTGAGTTTAATAAAAGTTCTAATATTATAAACTACTACGAGCAGAGTAAAGCTGTTGCTGTCGTAAAGGAAGATATGGAGGTTGATTATAAGATGAATACAGCAAAATTAGCTGGAATTCAGGCAGGAACAAGGCGCTTGGAAGAAAAATTGCAAATACAGGAAAATATTCAAGCAAAGAGTGGTAGTATTATTGAGAATAAGAAAGCACTAGGAAATCTGAATTTTAAAATTGCGTTAATACAAGCTGAAATTGAGTCTAGCAATAATGAAGAAGATATTATAAAACTTACAGCGTTAAAAAACCAGACTGAAACATTAACAGAAGCTATAAAACAAGATGTTGATGAATTATATTCATATCAAAATTCAATTGAAGGGGTGCCAATTTCTAAAATGCTTCCAGAATGGATGAATAATGTTGTTGAAGCTGAAAACCTTAAGGCGAAAATTAAAGTAATAGATGCACAGAAGAATGATTTTCAGGAAATATATGCAGAATATGCTCCTGCAGGCGCCAATATGAAAAGAATTGAACGTGAGATTTCTGTTTCTGAACAGGGATATTTAGAAATTCTTCATGGATTGAATTTGGCGAAACTAAAACAGCAAGACAGTGAATTATCATCTAGTTTAAAAACTATTGATCCTCCATTTTATCCCTTATCCCCAAATCCAACAAAAAGATCAATATTAATTATTGCAACTGCATTTTTAGGAGGTATTTTAACACTAGGGATTATTTTTGTTATGGAGTATTTTGATGATACCCTTAAAAACGCGAATAAGGCAAGTAAAATATTAAAATTACAATCTTTAGGCATGATGCCTAAAATCATATTAGACCCTGGAAGTATTAATTTAGGTTTTATTCAAAAAAGATTAATAG